>Ga0214543_1002820_pt1 | contig 34184 bp, 19 predicted proteins | sample CNSS2metaG_FD_160094 | JGI IMG/M metagenome (GOLD analysis project Ga0214543, IMG submission 160094) | Root nodule microbial communities from cowpea collected in UCLA plant growth center, Los Angeles, California, USA - CNSS2 | ecosystem: Host-associated > Plants > Roots > Nodule | place: USA... | reverse complement strand
TATCTTACAAATATATATATATATATATATATATATATATATATATATATATATATATATATATATTCAATGAAATTCATTAATATAATCAGTAATGAATTATAATCTGTGACACTTGTGAATGAATAATACATCACATTTTTTCTTTAAATTTTTATTTTAAAATTGTCTTTTAACAAAGTAATCATATTAACAGATTTCACATATAAGAATATTTACAAATATAAAAAAGAATTTAAAAAAAAAAACTACATACATTTTTAGAGAAGCAACGATTCAGGTTGCTTATTAAAAATAATTTTTACTTTTCTTTCCCATATTTACTTTTAGACCATCACTTTTTTTTTTTGTTTGTTTACATACAAACAAAAATATCGACTAAATCTTGCTAATATGTTATCCAACTCCACCTTTTAAAAATATTAGTATAGAAAGAGATTTTATAATATTAGTGTGAAAAATTAGCAAGTTGTTTTTAAAAATGAAATGGTGACGTCGATGAAGCAACAGTAGCAGTTGGATCCAACGTGGCCGTCTCATCCGTCCCCCTCGAAGCTATCGTCAGCACCCAGCAACTACACTCATCAACCAGACAAAGCCAAACAACCAAATAGCCAAAGCACCGAGTTTACTATTTTCATCACATTAGTATATAATAACGTAGCTATAGTACACACGCACCTCTTACCAACTCAACTTCCACTCTCGTCAATCATCACACACAATGGCCTTCACCAATGTTTTCCTCGCTCCTTCATTCGCCCTACACGGTGGTAGGGTTTCCGATCCGCGTTCCATTCCGCTCCTCTCTCCTCCCTCCGACGTCGTCTTCCGTTCCTCAACCTCCTTCTCTAGGGACAGGTGAGAATTCATCATCGCCGCACTTTACTTTTCCTGATTTTTTCTTTTTAGTAGTTTTTGAAATCGGAGTGTTAATTGAAACCGATTATTACGGTGTCTTAATCCACTGCAATTCGAGTCTCGTGTGGATAGATGAAGACGGAAGTTATTGAATGAGAATGAGGGTGAGAATGAGAATGAGAATGAGAATGAGATGTTCCCTAGGGATGGAGTGAAGTCAGAAGTGTGATGCTGATTTCTTGAAAGATTTAAGTAGGAACTAGAAATCGAATATTGATAGCTGACTTTTGATTTTTAAATTTTGGTTGTTTTTTCTATTCATAAAATTTAGTCAATGTTCTGATGAAAAAAATTTGACGGGAAAGTGGATTTTAGTGGAACCAGTGTTTAGTTGTGAGATTATATTGTTCTTGAGTTCAGTGACTCCAGTGCCTGTGTCTAGATATTTTGACTGAACCTACTCTTGGTGTGTGTAAATCCAGTGGGAGTGAGTGATTCGAGTGAGCAAATGTACGGGTTTATTTGAAGTGTTTGACTAAGAGTCAAAGTTGGATGACTTTGTCATTCATGCTCCGAGTTATTTATCTTTCCCTTTGACCATTGATCGATTATTTTATTGTCCTGATGTTTTGGAAGAATTAGCGCGTCAACTTCTTTCACCCGATTTGTCAATGCCCCCTTCATTCCACTTTCAATTCATGGTAAATGCTAAATAGTAAAAGTTTGGTAGTTCCAACGCAGTCAACTCAATGCATTGCTGTGAGTGATGGTATCCCTTATTCATTTCATTTGTATATACTGAAAAATTGATGGTACTATTTGAGTAGTCAAAACTATAAATTATTTTCTTAGATGGAGGGGGAGGTAGTGGCCTACGCACCTCAAGCCATTACAGTTGGGCATGTATGAAACATATAAAATTGTGACAATGCCTATGTTAATTTAGTGGTTTGATGTCTGTAAACCTTGAAGCCATGTATCAATCTATCCATACAGAGATCTTTCTCTTATTCAAGGGCTTCTCTTTTAGTCCCAATGTTTAGTTAGGAATGACCCATTTCACTCCTGCTTTGAAAGCCCTTATTCCTGAAGCTTCCAGTTAGAATCCATTCTCCATTATGGGTAAACTTTGTTTATTCAGTTTTTGTTATTGTTTTTTTCTTATTGTGCATCCCTTGGCACCCAGGAATCCTGAATATGTTGGTTCTTGGTCCCATATATGGTTTGATGGTGCTATTCTGTTAAGTTAATGAAGGTTGGTTCGACCACTTTTATTGATAGGGTTTGCATTCTAGTCTATGATCCCTAATGGAACTTTAATATTCTTAGTAGTCGTCAGGATGTATCTATACCACTTGTCTCTTATTATTACTGGTTGGCACGTTTTGCAGGAACATTATACTTGCTTCTGCATATCATGTGAATGCAGTTGGTTCCGCTTCACTGGTCAGTGTTGTGTTTATTGCCCCCATGTCATTCACATTTACCATTTTTTTGGCAGATGAAAAATATGATTAGTAAACATTAATTTATTATGTGTGATTTAGAATCTTTGTTATTATCCGTGAATTGTATAATTTTAATCCACAACGAACTGAATTGCAAAGAATAAAATAAAAGTGAGGGACTGAATTAGAAGAGAAAAAGTAGTTTCGGACTCAATAGGGTTATTGTGTCATAACATTATAGTAAATAGTGTTTTCTATTTCCTTCCTGATCTTAGGAAGATATTTTTCTTGCTATCATTTTTGCCTCTTTTTCCATTTCATATGAAATACTTTTCGTTACTAGTAGCCAAATGGAGCTGTCAAATATATGTTGAGAAACCATGGCTAATGTCCTATAATTTCCTTCCCTCCCCCCTTGCACCTTCTGATATTTTCCTTTGTTACTAAAACTTTTAAACTTTCTGAAATTTGAGTATGATACTTTTAACAAAAAAATAAAATAAAAAATCATAGCTTTTTTCAGATGGTTTTGAGCAGTGGCTAGGCTATATCTGATGGGGATTTGAAGGGCTGCTGCACAGGAATCTATCTTTCTTGTGGTCTTCCCATTTTCAATCCTTCAATCAGTTGACCTGTGTATAGTGATGATCATGTTTTCTCAAACTCCCTTTGTTATTGGGAATGTTATATGCAGATCTCAAGCAATTTCTTTTTTCTTTCTGGGAAATTTCTCTCAAATTTGGATTAATATCTACTGGACTACATGTCTGTTGCACTACAGTTCAGCTTATTCTTTACATTCAAAACTCCTGTGTATTTTACAAGTCAATCTTGTATTATATTCAACTAGTCTTGGGCGTGTTTGTGCTGGTCTAATATAGTCACTGCTATCATTCATAGATATATTTGCCAAGAGTCTAAGCTTTTGTTAACAATTCAATACATATGCCCCGAGCCCTCCGTTTTTTTATACTATGCTTATACATACATATGTTTATGACTTTTTTTATTGGATAATTCGCACTGTGCAGAAATCCAATGACAATCCCGACAGTGTTCCTATGCCAATAGTTCTAATAGATCAAGACTCAGATCCTGAAGCAACAATTGTTCAGCTTAGCTTTGGAGATCGCCTTGGAGCTCTTCTTGACACGGTGATTTGACTACTGGAAACTAAATTATGCAATTTAAAATTTTCAAACCAGTTGAATCTCTACAATGGGTTATCCTTAAACTGTTATTTGTTGTTTAAGTGATCCTGTCACTATTTGATTGTTTGACAAGTTTTATCATGTATTTGCAGGTCTCAAGTTTTGCTTTGTTTATTTATATATTCTTCCTTACACATGTCATCATTCCCTTTGTAAACAAGCATCATTGGTTCATTTCAAGTTGGTTCTGTAAAATTTGCTTGAAAACTACAGAGCATTATAGTTTAGTTTTTAAAGAAAGAAAACAAACTGGAATCATCATGAGTGTTGAAAGGCATCTTTTAGGGTTTCAGATGACTGTTCTTTTCTATCACAAAAGGGCATCATTTACATAGAATTTTATATTTATTGTCAATAATTGATCTTTATTTGTTCATATCAAGGCAGATGAAAGCATTAAAAGATCTGGGACTGGATGTTTCAAAGGGAACTGTCTCGACAGAGGGATTAGTTAAGCAAACGAAATTTTTCATCACACAATCGTAGGTCTTCCTTGTCTTTTTCTTCCAGTTTCATTACTGTGCGTTATTTTTATTGAGTAACAATTTCAACAGTAAAAGTGGACAACATGAGTGAATTTGCTCTTAAACTGATAATTATTCCTTTTCTTTGATAAATTAAGACATCATTCAGTCTTTTTCATCTTTAACTAAAATTTCTCTTATATGTGAGTCACTGTCATATTCTCTCTAAGGAGACGTATCTGAGTTCAGGAGAATCATACTGTAACTCAATGGATCACCCTGTGTTCTTGGATGTTAGATAGTTTGAAAGGTGTTTTGTTTTCCTAAGGTGTGCTGGAAAGCTTCCTTAGCTGTGGGGTCACCTTTAGCCTGTCTTAGTTGTGGTCTTTGGGGGCTTCCTTAATTGCAGTATTAGTTCTGGCTGAAAGAATTGAGAAGCTTATATGGGATTTTCTTTTGTATGGGGTTGTTAAGGAAATTTGTTGTAGAACTTAACAGGAAATCAAGTTTATCTATTCGAAATTTGGTTTCCAAAAACTATTCTTTGGCAGCCAAAATGGATTTTGGCTTTTCCCTCCATGGACCGGTTCTTTATGGCATCAAATTATCCAAATTAAGTGTGGTTTGCATTCAGATGAGAGGGATGTCAGTTCTGTTACTGTTTTGTATGCTAGCCCATTGAAATTTATATCTCAAGGTTATGCTTCTTCTGGATCTCTTCATTCCTTGGGTTTGGGTGATGGTTTAAAGTTTGCGAGAGTCCACCATGAAGCCTTTCCCGTACTTGTTTTTAATGCTCCTGTATTTTAGTTTCATTCTTCATCTCATTCTTCTACGTTCTGTAATTTTCACTTATTCAGAAAGGAGCATGTTAGGGAATTTTCTGAATTACAGTCTTCGGTGTTGCTAAATTCAGTCTTTCTCAAGAGTCCACATGAGAAAATGTGTTCTCTTGAATACTTGACTTGAGGTGTAAGTTGCTCTTAGTCTCCCACCATCAATCACTAGTAGAAAGTTCTATTTTTATTGACCTAACTGTCAAATTATAACCATATGTTACTGAGATTATTCATATCAAATTTTGCAAACATTGAACAACAATAGAAAGGTTATTAAATTATTCTTATTTTCGTATTTTCTAAAGCATGTTATGTTAATCTCAATGTACTTGAATGTATAAAAATCATATCAATTTTACCGTTTACTGATTGTCTATTTTGTTATCAATGCTTCATTGAAGCTTTTAAGTCTTTACAGACTTATTTGATGTTCATATTCTCAGAGATACTGGGCGCAAAGTTGAAGATCCTGATATGTTAGAGAGAATTCGACTTACCATCATTAACAATCTGTTAAAATATCATCCTGTAAGTTTGTCTATTCTTGCCTATGGGTTTTTTATATGATTACTTTTACATACAAAAAGTTTCATTATAATTAACAATTTTTTATAAACACAACTTTTCCTAGTTACTTTTTCCCAATATGCCTTTTTGTTTGCTATTAATTTTCAGTTTTTCTTTACTCACAAATATTATGTAATTTTTGTAGGAGTCAAGTGAACTACTAGCGATGGGTGAAGTGTTTGGCATAAAGTCTCCAAAGAAGAAGGTGAATTGTACTATTCCAGTTTTTGTTTCTTGAATAAAATAAACATCGGTTATTTGATGCATCCATGTTGGCATTTCCCAGTTGATGGCTTTTGCAATCTTATGTTAATATTTCTTCTATAAAATAAATAAAATGTTGTTGTCGCTTTATGTTCAGGTAGTGGATAATTCTTTTTTCACTTTTTCTTTTTTAATTATCCAGTGGTTTTTATTGTGAATTAAAACTTTTGGGAGCTACCTCCTGATTTTGACCAGCTAGAGATCAAACATCATTATTCTGAATGCAGACCAATTATACTTATTCCAGTATTTGTGTATCTCTTTCTATTTGAAAAATTGAGTGTCTGCACTGGAAAACCATTTGGGTTTCTCTTCTGCAATCTTGTCAAAGAGATTACGTGATGATCTTTTTTTGGACTTCTTGAGATTATTAATATTAAATGATAAAGATTCATTCTTCACTTCAGATTCCATGGCCACTATGGCTTTATATTGCCTGCATTATTACTGGTTGACTAAGTTGGGGCTTCTAAATTGATATACTGGAATGTTCAAGTTATATAACATAATTTTTGTGTTTTTGGTGCATATTATCATGCAGTATATAGATTGGATTACCAAAAGATGCTTGGTTCATTTTATAGAACAGGGGTTTTATTAGCTTTTGATGGGATTAAAATAACTTTATTACTCAAGTCTTTATTAATAACTTGAGTTTTTTTATTAGATGTTTGTAATTTTTTATTAGTTTCTATTGTCATTCCCTAAATTCAATGAATGATTTATGGGTCCGATGCATGGTCTCAGTCTTGCTAATTTGAACTTTCTTTGCTGTTTTATGCAGCGTAATGAGGATATCAAAACTCATATACAGGTTAAGGAAGATGGGCCCAAGAGGAGGTTTGCATCTTATAACGAGTGGATGCTGTAGTCTTTGAGCTGTTTATTACTTGCACACGCCAAATAATATTAGCATAATAAACAACCCAATATAAAATAGGTTTCTAATTCTTTTTAATTCAATATGTATCAGCTTGCTGTGTATAGAGACGGCAGATAAGCCTGGATTGCTTGTTGAAATCATCAAAGTCATTTCAGATGTGAACATTGATGTTGAATCGGCTGAAATTGATACAGAAGTATCTTCCTCTTTGTCTATGTCGCCTTCTGTTTGCCCCATTTACCCTTAAGTAACTTTACCGCACTTTTCTTTCAGGGTTTGGTTGCTAAGGATAAATTTCATGTCAGTTACGGTGGGGCTGCATTGAACAGATCGATGTCTCAGGTAACCCTTTGTGTTCAAAGAAATAAACAAAAATGAAAACATTATTTAAATCTTGGTTTTATACAAGTTGCCTTACCTTTTATCCAACACCATGTCATTCCGCAGAATTTGATTGCACAACAAACTCATTTTTGTGATTTTGAATGAGCAGGTTTTGGTGAATTGTCTTCGTTACTACCTGCGGACGCCAGACACAGATATCGATAGTTACTGAAGGAACCACCTTTACCTGTTAAACAAGCCACTATAACTGTTCGCATACCAAATTAGCCGTGACCTCGTGATCACGAGCTAGAGTCATATGGTAGCTTTACTGCTACCACATTATGGAACTGGTACGTGCTGCTCTTGTTACTTATGGAACCTATGAATGAATACCTGTAACTAACTATGGAACGAATACATGTTCTGTTGCCTATGGTATGGGATCTATGGATACCTGGAACTTACTGAGCACCCCTTAAATCAGATATGAAAGCTAAAAACAATCGGAACGTGATTTTTGCATCATTTGTTTATTGGTTTCTTCTACAATTTTCAGAATTTCATTTTTGTAGTAAAACACAAGCATTGCATTAGTTTCAATAGATTTTTTTTTAGATCAAAAGGAAACAGAATTGGAGAATTTAGGGTATCTTTGAATACTATTTTCAAAAAGAGAAATTACTTTTCTGTGTAAAAAGTAAATAACACTTGCAAAAAAGAAATACATCAGAAGTCATCTTAAACACCGTCTTGCAACCAACAATCTTCGCTCATCATTTGTCATTTAAAGAACAGGTCATTGCAAATGATACAATAGACAAACTTCACAAAATCCTGCGAACATAGAACGAGACCGGGGTCATGTTATCTTATGTTTGGTTGAGCTAAGACTTGTGTGGTTTCACTTATGATTGTCTTATAGTTGGGATGTTGTTTTATAGTCATGGTTTTGTGACTAGAGTTTTCCTAATTAACGTTAAGTATACTGGGAATAACCGCAATGTCGCGAATAATTTGTCGCAAAGTAGAGTTTAATTTAAGCAATATATTTGCACTAGAGTTTAATTTGTTTTATCAGACAAATCTTTAGAGATTACAAGTATTTTTGAACGAAAACAGTCATGTTTTAAGTTGACTAAAACCCTCAACACCAATAAATTATAACAATAAAATTATTAATTTTTACAATAATTATGTTGAAAACGAACCACTTACACCAGTAATGCCTTTGGTTTCACAAAGTGGTCAATTTAAATCTGCTCTTGGTTGCTTTTCTTTGGAGATTGGGATTCAACATCCATGCTATTTTCAACGTCGTCGATAGCGCCCTTAGGTTTCACAAATCCATCTTCTTCACGGTAATGTTCCTCCTTTATCAGTGAAACATACTCCACCTTTTCACCATATCTTCTAACAATGATCAAGTAGAAAGACAAGGCGAAAACGGTGATTCCAATCAACAAGAAGCTGAATTGAATATTCACCAAAGAGATAGCACGATGAAGAGACTCGTCGTCACTGCATCTCACCACATATTCATCAGATTCTTCAAGGTGCATGAAACAACCTTTGGCTTGAAATCCTGGTGTCCAAAGCAAGAACCCCATGATCATAAGCCACACACCTTGGAAGAAAATGCTCACAGAACGTACAAAACAGACCAAAAAGCTCTTGGGCCTGCCAATTCCCATGAGGGTTGTAGCCAAAGAAATAAGAATCAAAAGCTGCAACAAGAAGTGGTATTGGCCTTCTGGTCCCATGTGATCTCTAGAGTGAAGGTGGATAAGAAGAAATTGTTGTGTAAAAGCCATGGCTCCCAGCAAATGAGTTAGCTCATTTTGAACTTTACTGCATTTTCTATCAAGAACTATGGCAAAGATGGCATACACCAAGAAAGCCATGGCCATGGAGGAGTGTTCAAAGTTGTGTAGATGGGTGGAGGGAATGGTTCCATCAGGGTCAAATGGTTGGTGATGAATGGGAGCAATGAAGAGCTCCATGGCAATAAAGATGGTGCAACTTGCCATGATGAAGTGGAGCTCCAAGTATCTAGATATTGTGGTGGGAAACCATAGGGTTGATGTGTAGGACTTGGAACTAAGGGCATGGAGCTTGACGTGGTTGAAGAAGTGCCATAAACCAATTACAAAGAAGCCAAACCCCAAAAGTTGATGCCCCTCTAGCATAGTGCCTGCAAGGCCAACACAAGAAAGAAAGAGAAGAGTTTGGTGGAAACTAGTTAAACTCTATTCAACACCAAAAGAGGAAAAGAAAATTCCAACACAGTAACTAAAGAAAAAAAGGAAATGTAGTAGTATCGAGTATATTGTTCAAGGAACTCAGATTCAAATGTTAAATAAACACTAACACAACTGTTTTCTGTTCCAAAGGTCACACCAAATGAGAGGATCTTTTATAGAGCTGTTATTTTGGAAGTTGATGAAGTTAGTTATGATGAGTAAGTGAAGCCAATCACAAGGGAAAAAAGCTTGGTGTGATTGGTGCGTGTCTCATAAGGAAAAGAAAGGGTTTGGTATTTTACGCCAAGTAAGAAGGTGCTTTTCCATTAAGGAAATTTCAGGCTCTTACAATGCAATTGTACCATTCTCCAGGTATGGACAAAACGTAACTGTAATGCATTGGCTGTTAAAGACGCAAATATGCATTTATGATTGGGAATAACATTTTAATAAATTATTATGTTCTACAACGGAATTTAATTCATATAATATTTTTTTTTATAATAGTTAGTGCATTAAAGATTTCCAGTTATTTAGAGTGAAAATATATTTACACAGAATATACGTTGTTAAATAACATCTTTCGGAGTTTATACTGTTAGCACAAGAAATAACATTTAACAACTTTTTTTACGACACTTTTAAGTAGATTCATTATGACACTATTTGCGTAAATGTTTAATTTATCTTAAATATACGGTTGTTATGATAAAATCATATGATTTTACATTTTTTAATAAACATAGTTTCTCTTTTTTAAAAATTAAGCTCGTTTATATGTGATGATGATTATAGTTGCACAAATGCAGAGTTTAACACGGTAAATTACTTCATGCCAGCATGAACAACTTGTCTTAAAAGATTTACAATTCTGATAACTAAATAAGGCTAAACTTTTACCATTTAATTATTATATTATTTGTACAATCTTACTTTATAGAACCATACGCGTGAGAATATTTGCAAACGAAGTGGCAGCATTCATATTTGTATTATTGAGCTTTATTACAATACAGCTAACTATATTTTTTTTTTCATCTTTCACCTTAACATATGTGCAGTAGAAGATTCTCTGAATTTTCTTTTAAGATAGAAATTGCAACCTTTTGTAAGAAAGAGCCACCTGCAGAAATTTCTTAGAAATTTCGCAGGTTATAGTTTGTACTTTAAGAGAATGCTCATTCGAGTCTTATCTTCTCAATTTTCTTATATGTGAGTAAGAATACCCCTTAAACAAAAATACTTTTTGTATGCATTATTTTAGAGATCCTATTAAATTATCTTATCCATATTAAAACTTAAAAATATCTATTTTTAAAAAAAAAAAAAAACCAAATACAACTTTTCAAAATTAAAATAGTTCTCTAATTTCTTTTATCAAACACAAATTTTAAGTCGTTGTAGCATTCAACAAATTTATAATGAAGGATTGTTTGCAATTAAATGATAATATAAAATATTCGTATATTATGAGAGCATAGCATATTTATTTTTTTAGAAATTTATTAAGTCTCACACGGACAATTTTAAATAGTGTGAGTATATTTTATGTGATAATTTAATTATAATTGTAATCATTTTACTTTTGAATTTAAAACGTCTTCGAAAAATAAAATCGTGACGGACTTTAAAATGACCGTAGTAATTGAATCTAATAATATTATCACTTGAGATCAGAGCAGTTATTTATAGGAATAAAAACTTTCCTAATCTCAACTGGGACGCGATGTGAAACAAGTTTTTTAAAAAAGAGTTTTTAAGAATACATATATGGAACGAGTTTTATTGTGAGTATTTTTTTCTTTGAATGATGTGCCGTGAAGGGAGTATGTTAGTAATAATAGAGGTGCAGGAAGAACGGGCCATGGTTAGTTTAAATGATAGTAGACCTGGTCCTTCATGTATCTAAAAAAAATATTATCTGTAAGTTGATTTTTTTTATCATCTTCTTGTTTTAGATAATTTACCAAATGCAAATTCACCTCTAAAATATGTTTAGATTATCTAATGGAAAAAAAAAAACATGTTATTTTTTTTTTCTTTCCAAGTTTCCGTCTCTATCATTGGGACACAGGAAAAATAAACATGTTTTTGGTGGCATCGAAAGGAGACACTGAAGGGGGAATCTTCGTGTGGGTCAAGTTTGAAGAAAAAGGGTTATTTCAATTCTGCATTTCTGCTACTTTGCTATGTCCTTTACACAGAATCCACATCTAACAATAATTGCAAAAACAATATATTTCAAATACAGACGTAAGAAATAGTCATAAATTTTTTTCAATTTGTACCATTTCCACTTCCTTACACACCAAAAGTACTCAATTCCTCACATTCGCATACATTACAACATTAATACCTTAATCATCACAAATCACATTAGTAGAAAATCTAACATTGTTAAAATGCTTATTAGGAACTAATCAATTATTCAAATTTCCAAATAATAGCGACTGTCACCAACAGGATATTTATTTTATATTCGAATTTCCAAGAAAAATAACGACACACCAGGTTTTTAACAAATAGACTAATAGACTAAGTTTCATTTTATATTATTTGAAACCCTCACTACTAGTCAGAACGGGTAGTTTAAAAACTTCGGTAACGAACTCAAAGCAATTCAAACACGTTCACTCGTATTGTAGTAAAGTTACGTGCACATAACAATAGACAATTAATGAATCAAATATCACAATACAACTTTAAGTTTAGATCTTATGCATATTATAAAAAATTACCATTAGTCTAAAAATCCTTAACATGTATTATATCAATTAACTAGCTTAAGATAAGAAAGCATATATGATGTAGTTTTAGATAATTTTTTCTCCACAGTATGAAATAATATGAAATTGGATGCTCCCAAAAAGTTTTTTTTTTTTTTTTTCACTCTAAAATAATATTTAGCTCCGACTGTTAGAAAATTCCATGAGCTTGCAAACTGAAGTTACCATATACTCTTTACGATGTCATTTTGAATTTACCTATCAACATAGATAAGAAACTATCATAAGAAGAATAACATCCCATGAGCATAAATAGCATACGTTAAGTTAAAAGTTATCTATAGAATTATTACCTTAATTCGGTTACGACGAGTAGGAGGAGGATTTTTGTAGTGATTCCAAATATGAGGAAAAATTTTACGCAAGAGCATAAAATTATCCATTACTCCGCCATATTTACATCGTAGACTATTGAGTACATCCTGTCAAATTAAATAATCATATATTATGTATTAATATTTACATATTTACCCTAATTATTTTAATTTTATAATAAAGGAAACTTACTCTATGTAAAATATTGTCTGAATTACGCATCTGAACTGATCCATCATCTAAATTTCGGTCTAGTCCTTTTATACCACGTTTAAGAATACAGCAATAATCTCTGAACCGCTTAGAAACCTGAATTAATAATTCTCTTATCTGAACAAAATTATTAAAAATATTAATGTTATGATTAAGTATTTAAATCTAAATTATTATATAAATTATAAGATACAAAATTAATTCTAAATTTACTATTTTTGTACCAACCTCTAGTTCATTCAGGTTGATTTGATGTTGATCTGCCAATATCTCTGAAAACCTCTGACACTCCAATTTTGAGAAATTTTCTGATACAACGTCTCTTGGCCATCCATATTCATTCTCGACTAAATTAGCCACCACATTAAGCACTTCATTTAAATGAAGGGTTGAATTCGGATCGCACTAATAGAACAAACGAGTGTGAGTTACAGATCTCTAATTTAAAATTATAACTATAATTATTGTTCATCTGTCATCGTAGACATATAAGATGTTGTTATGGTTATATGACATTTATTTTTATACATATAATATTTTAACTCTAAAATTTTAAGTCAATGTTATTGTGGGTCTTTATTCTTAAGGCAATATTGTTATAGATATTTATTTTTATATAGTGTTTAACTTTGTGAACTTTGACTCATACTTAAACTATTTCCAACACCTATGCAAGACAAAATAAATAAAGCAATATATTTTTAAAATACAAACATAAAACTGCAAAGAGGTTATCACACAAAATAAACAAAAATATTTTGAATCCCACAAGAATGAATTTTACACACCTCTTCGTTTTCCCTTCGTTTGCGTTTGATTGTTTGACTGTGGAAGTGATCTTCATCTTCCTCTGTTTTTATTCTTTAAAAAGACAATATATGAACAAAGTTTACAAAAAAAAAACTAAAGACAACATATTGAGAGTACCTCACTGCTTGCTCTTCCTTCAACTCTTCCTTCACCTCTTCCTTCACCTCTTCTTTCACTTTTTCCTTCACCTCTTCCTTCACAATCGTGTCAATGGCTGATTCCATGGCAATACCTTTTTCAACTGAAATATAATTTTTTCAGTATAACTAACAGTTAGCTTTAACAAAGTTTTTTTTTTAAACCACTCTATATTTTATAACAACCTATAACAACAATATCTTACTTTCTGTTATTACCATTATCTAATTTCAAAACGGAATCCTAAAAGACTTTTTTATTATTATTATCATAATCTTCTATATAATATCAAATTTTAAATTATAACCAAATAACTCTATTATAATAATTATATTTCAACAATATAAATATAATAAAGATGTATTAATTTATTTTGGAATTAAATTGATTCTATTTTTTTTTCAATAAAAAAAAGTACAGCAAAACATATCGAAATTGAAAAAAAAAAGTAATTATTTGATTTGGGGGATAAATTTACATTCTGTAAAAAAAGACAAAATATTTTGTAAATAAATATTTGTATATTGAAAATTTATTTACGCAGTTTTAATTAGGTTAACTATACAGGTTTTAACAGTTAAAATAATAATTTATATTATGTGTATAATTTAATCCATTTTATTCTAATAGAATTAAATTGAAGTGATAAATTAAAATAGTGTGTCCTATTTAAATTAAATGTCTTAACCTCTATAATCTTCTTAATAAATAGAATAATTATAAATGTATTTAATTTAATTAAAATAACTATAAAATACATATTAATAATTATAAATATTTACCCTCTATGTTAATATTCATACAAATGGCAAAATAATAATATTTTCATATCACATAAATAGATTTTTTTGCATTTTAGCCAAAAATTCTATTCGACCTATCATTCACCTTTACCACAAAACTTATTAACTTATTATTATTCAATGCTTCATTTTATTCCTTTGAAATTTTTTATATATATATTGACTTTTTCCAATTCTTTGTCACAAATGTTACCATCAATTGTATAAAATCACAAACTCCAACCACCAGGACAATGAAATCATATATTACTCAATATAATAATTCTCAAGACAATAACATTCAATCAAACCAATTCAAATATCATCATATAGATATTAGAATAATTATAAAGATAAAAAGCTTCCCTTACAGAATATTATTCCTCTAAATCATTCCTACTAACTAGGATATAGTTTCACCACTACATCTATACAAAATAGAATTCCTCTCTTAAGAGTCATACTAATATTAATAACTATAACTAGAAGGGAAAGATTTTAGAGTAAATAGAAACTTACTTTATAATAATGAAAATTGATCCCTCCAAAATATTTCTTATTACCTCAGCTATTTGGAGGTGGGATCCGTTTTAGCAATAAAAATTGATGGTAGATTTGAGCGAAAAGGGATGAAGGAAATATGGTTGAGAAATATGAAGAACGGTCAATAGAAATTTTTTTTTCTTCTACGCGTAAATTGGTTTTGCTTTCTCTTATAGTTAAGATATATTATATTACTACTATTATGTTATTATTTTTGATTTTGTTATAATAATAATAATAATAATAATAATTTATACTTATATATGATGGAGATTTTTATTTTTTTCGTGTTTATACTTTCTTTTCAATTTTACTTTTTTAAGTAATTGTTATTTTAAATTAAAATAATTATACTTCAATTTTATCAAAATGACTGATAATTTAAATTTAATTATTAAATTAAAATTATTATTTTACTATTTTATTGTTTTAAATTATAATTTATTTAAATTCAGTTATTTTTTTAATTAAATTAATTATCTACAATAAAAATAAATGGACACGCATGTATTTTTTATAAGTGTGTTTTCACTAATAATAATAATTATTTTATTTTATATTAATTTTAACCGTAACGATAAAATTATAATATTACATTTTAATCTATTAAAATATTTTTTTTATCTATCATATTCATCTAAATTTTTACACTTCACCCATCTAAATTTTATCTTTCACCTTTCTATCCTTTAAAATACATAACATCACAATTTCCTCTCTATCTCCACAGATATCTTCATTAACTTTCCTTCAAATACATCTTTGTAAACAAACCAAGTCTCTGTTTTTCTCAATTTTTTTTTATGATTTTTTTTTTTTTTTACAAGTTTGAGGAATTCACCCTAGCATCGCAACCCTAAGTAAATACTATTTTCAACTTTCCTTAATATAGCTTTTGGCAGTAGAAAATGTGAAAGACTTTCAAACCCTCATTCAACGAGGGATAAAACGTAGTGCCTAGGATGTGAGTGACTTTGGGACCCAGTGAAACACCACCAGGACTCTTTATAACTGTTGTTTAATTAGCATGGTTACAAAGTGCCTTTCTAGCATTGATGTAAAGATGGAAAAGTCAGCATGTGAAAATTTCATATCCACTATAGCAAGTTACATTATACAACAGCAAGCCTGGTATAGGACCAACAAGAATTAAAACCCAGATGACTCAACTAATGAGGAATATGATGCATTTTCATCCAAGTTTGTAGGCTTCTTACTACCAGTTTTCCTTGATGTGCCATCACTATTATTGCCGAGAGGCCTCACCTCCAGACCAACAATCTCGTACAATTTTAATCTATGTTGTTTAGCTAAATCCACCTCACCATCCCAGCAAGTCTCAGAAATAATTTCAAGTGCTTTATCAATCTCGTCTTCACCCACAAGATTTCCATTTTCCAAGAGGACAAGGTAGAGCTGTTCAGCTGAAGCTTTTCGAATCTGATTATCATACACAGAAATATAGTTTGAGAAGCCACAAAGAAAGCAACATAAGTAACATGACCCACTTATTCAAGATTTAAAAAAAGAAGAAGAAGGAATTACTCTTTCAATTTTCAAGAAACACACTGAATCACTTAATTTGAAAAAGAAAAATAATCATCATAATTTTTAAATATATGTAGTTACTTTTTTATATATAAAACAAACACAAACAAACAATCTCTGAATTGTGAAAAAATAAACTTCTGATTTGCATGGGATTGCAGTTAGGCGAAAACAAAATGCCTAGTCGTGAATCTCGTACTGGTGAATATCCAGGAATCACCTTAGGGTAGCGATGACCAAGAAAATCAAGAAGTTGAGCAAAGGCCTTCTTATTGATAGGTTCCTGCACTGAAGCTATGTAACCAAGTATTGCAATACCAGCATACAACTTAGAGAAGTCTTTTGATCCCTTCAATTCAATTGACAGACAATCCAAAACAGCAGCACAAAAAGTTGCAGTGTGAGCCTGAAAATGCAAATTATTTATCCAGATGTTCTCAGCAAGCATTTGAAAAATTAAATTCAATAAATGGAAGTATAGAACAAGAGCATCCCATATCACATTTTCATAAATTAAAAACATGCACTATGACCAGTTTTCACTCTATTGCAATCCTATTCTTTTCTTATTTATTCTCTGAAATTCTTAATCTAATTTTAGCTCGCATGATGTTGTGTTATTAAATTATTTTACTTCTTGATCGTCCCAGTTGTTTAAGCACGTTACCTATTACATATCATACTAGTTAGAAGTATAAGAAATATCTAATTATATTATCTTTTAGAATATTTTAGAGTATCTTTAACTATCTCTTCAGATTTATTCTTCCTTTATATTTTGATTTATTTCCTTATCTAATTAGGATCTTCATAATTATAGGAATATCTTATTAGAATATAATTTACAGGCATATCATATCATGTATTTATTGTCATCAGCTTTATATAAAGTGGACTTCGTAGTGCCGTCCATATACACAGTTTTCAACATCTCTTCCATCTATTTTTTTCCCTTTCAATAATGCCCGTAACTCCTCGACCTAAGAAAATTACAGTTATCCAATCAATGTCTAAGTTACTAAAATTTTAGATATTTTCCTGTCATGATAAATCAAAGAACATAAAATAAACTTTTGTAAAGGTTGCCACCACTATAAACGAAAGTAAAACCATCATATTTCATAAAAACCAATGGAGGATGCACATATAACCTTAATATGAGGTGGCTGAGTTATGTATTTATTTTTTTCTTAGAGGCACTGTTTTCCGACATTTCAACATTATGCAAAGTATATTGCTTTTAGTGCACAAACAACCAACAAGTTTTACACAGGTTAAATAAGTAATTGAGAGAGGTTAAATGAACAAATTAAGCAGCCATTTTGGGTGCATGATGAAGCTTTAATGCATCTTAGAGACTTTGCAGAAAGTTTCCTTCTCATATTAGCCATTATTCTTTTTTTCTTTCAATATTTTTCATTAAATTTAAAGGATGACCACAACTAAATATAAAGGAATACTTGATCACCAAACCAATCCAGAAATATAAAATATATATAAAAGGAGTATTAGAGAACCTACTCACAAGGGATATGAAATATAAAGAATAGAAAGGCACACTAACCTCCATATTAAAGAATATTTTTTTGCTGAACAGAATCTCAATGGTCTGGAGTGCAGAATAAGAGCGTCAGTATATTAGAGATTCATGGATAAGCTTATAAAAGAAGAATTAATGAGTTCACCAGTATAAACACGAGTATTATATATGAAACAAAAAGAAAGCATGCTGAACGTTTTATGAAATCATTTCAGAATTCAGTTTAGGTAGGGCAAGCAGTTAGTTCAGTTCAGCCAGTTGGCATGTGACAGTTGGCTATGACTGTTTCGGTTCCTTGTAGAGCAAGCTACTTAAAGCTCTATAATCTTTGTTGAGACAAGATTCTAAAAGCAATGAGAAATAAATAAATTCTTGATTCAATTCTCTCCTTTCTATTCTCTACGAACTCTAACAACAAGTACTACACCTAGCTTGTTACAATAAATAAATATGAACTTGAAACCTAATTAAAATGAAGATACAGAAACACTCCTTCTCTTTCAGGTTTTCTCTCTTCACACCCTCTTTTATACATTTCTATATGGAATTGATACTTAACTATCAGAGTCCTTCCTCTGTAAAATAAAAGAATCCATGTTCAGCCTGGAGCTGACTGCTAGTCTTGCAATGCTAATATGCCTGTGGTTGCAACTTTGTCACATAATGGGCTGTTGATATTGAGCTTCGAGACAGCACTTTGTTCACATTCAGAATTTTTGTTTTCTCCAAGAGAAAAAATGATATGTATATATAAATAAAAAAATAATAAAATTGCTTGAAACTTCAATTTCACAAGAGCAAGAATAATGAAGTATTGTTTAAGAAATTTAGTACCTTTAAAGTGGGTACAATAACTCTGTCACTTTTCTTGAATTGTTGGAGAACCCACAGGATATCAGCTGATAGCATGTAAACCCTAGATGTTCTTGTATTTGGATCTTCAGATCCAACCCCTTCTAGATACTCTAACAGGGCCAAGAGTGATGCCCTCTTCAAAGAATCTTGCAACCCACCAACAGATATAACCAAACCTGATAGCACATCTCTGCTATAACAACCAAATTGAAGTAACTGTATGAAGCGTGGGTAAGAATAGGAAGGAACCTGCAACAAAACAGTAGTCTTTCAATAGAAAAATTCTATGCAACCAACCCTGAACTGGTTAAAGATCTACTTAAACTTACAGCCCATTGTGCATCTGCCTCCTTGGGAATGATTTCTTCTAACTTTTCTCGGAAAGGTATATAGGGAATATATATCATCTGGTTGTACAGAATTCTGTAGAGAACATTTGCTGCTGCTTCTCTCAGCTTATCCATCTTCTCCACAGCTTGCTTACAAATACCTCCAACTAAATTTATAGCAAGATTTTCATCAAATAAAGAAAGCTCTCGATTGTTCTTAAGCATGACATCAGTCAAAGGATGTGCCGTAGCTTCATTTTCATTTGTAACTAATCTTTTAGACAGACAAATCGACTTGTCTATCTTACAGAGCATGTATGTACATTTTTCCAGGCCATCTAGTGCAGCCTCACGAACCCAAGAGCCTACATCACCTCTGTTATCAACAGAATAGTCATCAAGAGCTTTAAATAAACTCGTCATCACCTCATTCTTTATCAGTATAAAGAGAGAAAAATCATCTTCGACAAAAGAGGTGGCAGTATCTTCTCTTCCATCAATTAATGTTTCACACACTAATGTGAGCCCTTTGACAGCATTTACTCGTGCTTCAGCGTCTCTATCTTCAGGATTTTCCTGCACATGATAAAACATTGTTTAACACAATAATTGAACCTAAGATGGTGTAATACATAGCATTTGCAACATGAAGCACCTCAATTTTACACGAGCCACAAAGCTTCAAAAGCACATTTCTCCATTGACTGGCTAATAACTTATATGGCAAAACCCCTAATGCCAAAGCAGATCCTCTCCTTACAGCTACGTTTGGATCAGCTAACATACTGAGGTACTTTGCTGTCACATCATTTGTACCTTTGTTATCTGAAGCATGCATGTATGAACAGATGAAGTGTTTCAGACCTTTAACAGCAGCATTCTGAACATCAAATGATGATATTACTCGTCAATATATAATGCCCAATTAGCATAAGCTGACAATAGTAAACAAAAGATAAAATGGTAACACAAATTGCTTCTATCCAAGGGATAGAACCTGTATCTGAGAATTAGGATGTCTCAAATTCTCGTTGAGAGTATCAAGTAAGCTTCTCTTTATCTTCTCTGATAACACTACTTTATATATGGAGATGCACTCAATAAATCGAGAAACAGCCGCACGCATTATCTCTCCTCCCTTTCCACGATAAAGCCGTGCTTTCTCAATGGCAGGAACAACACCAGAAAGACTTTTCTGTTTATCTGACAATGACAATTTAAAAAATGTGACAGTTCAGTTGGCATCATCAATATTTTGAAACTAATTACCTTCATTAAAGAAAGGTTTAACCAAATGATAAATAGTTGGCAAGAAAAACTAACCCAAACTTAGCATATATCTAACCTCAACCACAACCACATATCTAATCCCCCAGTCAAAGACTTTTATCCATTTTATTATCATGTTAAGGAATGAACTAAAATAGTTCTGGCTATTTAATTTGAAGGCTTCTTCCTTAAAATATTTTGTTTGAAATAATTGATATTCTCCTTAAGTCTCATATAAGAAAAAAGAAAATTGTGTAACAAATTGTGTGTCTTGGTAGTCATAATAATTTAAAATTCAGAAGGAAAATCAGCACATTTACAAATGAGAGTATAAAGTTGAGAGAGAAAGAGGGGAAAGAGGAAGGAAGTGCATCTGATACTTAGTCACTATCTGAACAGTTAAGTCACTTAAGACTGGGGCTCCAAGTGTTTATCTAATTTGAAAATCATCCCTTCAATTTCTAAAAACAAGTTTAAATTATGGACCAAACATACAAATGTGTGTAATAAAAAAATATATCACCATAAGGAAGATAACAATTCAATATCGATAGCCCCCATTTCTATTTTGATTCTTTGGCTTTGATAGAAGAAAACTCTTTTACTTCCATTACTAAACAGGCAGCAACAAAATCAAAAAGTCACAAGAAAGTATCAACCTGAAGGAAGAGCAAAATTGCATTGGTGTAAAGCTAAAACGAGTTCTCCTGTTGCCAACGTTGCACCATGGCGCATGCATAAATCAGATGAAAGAGTGCAAGGAATTAACTTTTCCAAGACAGTGCTTGCAAAATACTGAGGGTCATATTTTACAAGAGATGAGAGAGCCTCTGCAGCAAGTTCTCGCAAGCTTTTATCCTGAAGGTGTAATTTTCAAATAACTTCTCTCAAAATAAATTAAGAAACAGGAAGCAACCTATAAATTGTTGATACATGCCAAAATATGAACAAATTTACGCCAATAAATATACAGTGACAAGGAATAAGAAATAAGAAATTAAATATAATCGGAATTAATGGTTAGACCATCCTCTTAACTCTTTAGTCATACCTATGGAATAACAAATGTGTGCATAAGGCATGACTCCTTTTCATCCCCTTTGCATTGTTTTGAAGAAAAAGTTTACCGAAAAATAAAACTATAAAGAAAATATCCTAATGTATACTCCTGAATAGAAGAAACTTCGTCAAATATCATAATATTAACCAAAAAACATACATACACTGAAAATACATATGTCATCTCTCGTCTATTAGTGATCCCTAACAATTTTATTCTATTCAGCATCCAGAAATCAGGCTACAGTGATGTATGTATGGCCTTCAATTAGAAGGTAAACCAAAAATCCATATCACAATTGCATTCAGGGTCAACGTAGGAGCAGAAGAATAGGCAGCTCAAGGATAGAGAGAGAGAGAGAGAGAGAGAGATTTAATCAGAACATACCCAGTGACAAATTTTTCTGTCCAGCAGGTCATCCACAAACGGAAAAAGATATCCTTCATACTGAGCAATGGAAACAGCAACATGAAGATAAGAATTTACTCGTGAAGAAAGTGAGAAATAGTCAGCAGTATTCACTATGTCAATTCCATGTGGATAATTCCCTTGTCTTCCAACATTCTCTTGAAATGCAGCTGCCGCCGCTCTTCTGCAGTTAACCTAAGTATCACAGGTTAGTCAGTCATTCTTTCCCCCTGAAGTGAATATTCTAAAACAAATGTCAAGAGATGGACGTAAAAAGATATAAGGACCTCACGGTCATAGCATGCAACTGTTAGGAGGTGTGGGGCAAACTCTTCTAAGATGTTCCTCATATCTGTATGATAATACGCACGTCCAAACGCCCAACATACATAAGCAGCAGCATCACGTACATGAGAACCAACACTGTGTGGACCTCTACGAACATCATAATGTAGTGCCTAATAAACAAGTCTTATACTTAATACCACTGCTATATAGTAATGTATCTCTCAAATAAGGGCTCAACTCGAGTCTTATTCAGAAATAAAATTAAATAAAAAGTTTGGAACAGAGGCAAGAAGATCAACTACAAGATGCAAAACTATAAAGTACCGACCATAAAATGTATTGCCAAGGAAGCTTAAGCTTTATATGCATTATAAAATAAGAATAAGAATAGTGAACATTTAAGGGAACAATTGCCCTTTTTTATTTCCAAGGTCAAGTCCTTTTTTATCTTCCCCTTTCTTCTACAGCATTTCCCTCATTTTTTTTCCTAATCATAAACATGTGTTGAATTGAACACGTGCCTATAAAATTCGGTTCAATTATATAGTTTATTTCCTATTAAGGAATTTATTTAAGCTGTTTATGTTCAGAATGTTAGGTTGTCATGGTTCTGTTTTTTAATTTCAAGTAGTGTTGTTATGGCCATAAAATAAGGAATTGCAATCTGGTATACATTATGCTCTTTATATTTAGTTACTACCCCACTTTTTAAGCCGCCAATATAATAAAACATCGTCTAAGAAACAGCTGTAAACAGCCAAGATAGTTTGTTGTCACAAAATCTACAGCCAGAAACCTATGCATACAATCTATCCATTATAAACCACCTTCACAATAACAGGAACAACTTTGGGAAGACTAGCCGGTAAGAGCAAGCCTCTACGAGCAAGTTCAGCCAAAGCTAAGCAGCCTCCATGCCATGAACCATCACCCTGAAACAAGGATTACACGTGAGCAATAACATTGGTGCCAGACAAATAAATAGTTAACACAGTAAACCTCTAATACAGAAACTATATATATTTAAACCTAGGAGAATGAAAATTTAACTAGTAAATTCCAGTTCTCGAGAACATAAATAAACATATGCTTAGGATCACACCTCGCCGGGAGAAAACAGCTCCAAAACAGACAATAAAACCTCTTGAGAAAGAGATGATGTCAGATGTGAACTTATGCGCCCAATACCTTTTGCTGCAGACCAGCGGACAACAGTGTCCTACAATCCAATGCCAGCATAATCTGTTCATTGAAGTGATAAAAGCACTTGGAGGGATAATTCAATGAAGAAAACATGATCAGCTTAATTACTTAGCACTTTGTGAATTCTTTTGATGTTTAAACGAGAGTATATATCCATCATGGGACAATTGTACAGCCCGCAACATATATTGGGTAATGGCATGTCCTTTTTATCACCATAATTGACAATTCACTTATTTTCCCTTCCCTTGCAGATATTTTTTAACATGAAAAAAAAAAAATGCACGACAAGTATACCAATATAGTCCACATCAATTTTCAGACTCAAGTCCTTAAATGAAATGAGCTAAAAGCTTAAGCTTTTAAACAAGATATCAATTGTGGTTGCTACAACCTCCAATTCTAGTACTATCTCAAGTGGAAGCCAATAGGGTTTTTGACATGGATGAAGTACATGCTCAGAACTATTTGTAATTGTAAAGTGTTATTCATATGGCACTAGTACTATATCAAAGAACCACTCATTCTAAGAGATTATACTGTTGAGCAACAGCCCTAAAATTATATTGATAAAGCAACACTGTTTACTCTACAACTAAGATTATAGTATACAGCGTAAATCACACAATACACGTTTCAGGATCTATAGAAACCAGTATAAATACAGTAGCCATCAGTGATATAAAGCACTACAATTGAGGAAAAACCCAGGACCAGTATTTTAAGTCATTTTAAGCCATTTTCGTAACTCAAACACAGACAACCGACTCATATCAAATAATGTTAGAGCTCTTCCATATTCAACAGCATTCATCCAGTTCTATTTGTAGGATCAGTTACTTCATAAAATAGGCACAATATTAGAATAATTAAACATCTCGTACAAATTCATGAGACATCAACAATCTTGATTTTAACAATTTTTGAAATAACAATTTCATGAAAGACGTTAATTCAACCATTATTTCAGATGCATCGGCAGCAGCATACATTAGACATAATATCTTATTTTTCATCACCAGAACCGAGCAATGTAGTATAAAGGTGAAAAACAAAATTCACTACAAAAAAATCTCACCCTTTTAGACATACCATATCCCTCAAACCAGATAACAACAACTCAATAATCTCTTCAACATTTTCTGGAACATCCATATCCTCATCTTCCTCCCTGTCTGACATTCCATTTGGATTGGAATAACTTTCGTTCACACCCAAATTAGACTGATCAACTCTATTTGATGTACTCAAAGAGACATTTAGTTTGGCAACTCTTCCCTGCATGATAGGCATATAGTCATTAGATACAAAAAATGGTGACAAAAATGATGCTTCTAGAATTGTCTATGATGCCCAGCTAAAAATAGCGATAACACCTAGATATTTGTAACCCAATACTCATGAAAAATGTACAAATATATGTCCCTGATAGAGTTAGCATAGATGAAGGGGCCAAAGAACTTAAACTAAGTTTCAATTTAACTCTTAGCGGTTACCACAACTCCGTTGACTTGGGTATGTAACATAATAAAAATTAATTCATGAAAAGAAGCCAAATTTTCTGGCGGAAAAATTATTCAAATTATCTAGTATGATACCATAGCCAAAGTGCCTAAGGAACCATTAAGTTCAACTCTTCATATTTCCATTATCAATAATGGCTCTAATTTCATCCCTTTCCTGACTTGCATGATGAGCATTTTTTGTTGTATCAGCATACCATGCATGTCTGAATAATGCATCTAACCATAAATTATTAATTACTGTGGCTTTGTATTCCACCAGTTAAAAGTATAAATAAACAAATGTTCACAAGTGAACAGAAGCAAAGGTGTCATCAAACATTTAAGAAACGAGATCCTATAAAACTTGGATCAGAGAAAAGCTAACCATATATCGCCATGAGGGCAAACGATGAGGAAGAGCAGTAAGCCCAATTCGTTGGGTTAACTTCATCAGATACTTGCGGAGCAAAGGACTTCGAGTTGCATCTGAAGACTTGTACAACATTGAACTGTCATTCCAAACAACAGGACTTGCATCAAGCAAGAGATTTCGACTACCTGCCTACTCAAAGATTTATATTATAACAATTAGAAACATTAAAAGGTAACAAAGAAGAAGAAGAAGAAGAAAAGATAATAGATACTCAAAGTCCGAATATGGAATTGATCCAGTCTGTACTGAAGATGATATACAAATACTAACTTAAAAGTCCTATTTATACTAATACTCAATAGTCCTATTAAATAAGCGAACATAACATGTGTAAGAATAGGTAAGCTTCCAACAAGATAAGATTCCTAAATTTAACCTAACACAATTAACCACAACTGGACAAACTATCCCAGACTATTATGCACCCTTCTCTCCCTCAAATAATTTGTAGAAATCCTTACACAAATGATAGATGAAAACATTTTCATTTGAGGGCCTAAACAAAACAAGGCAAAAAAAAAAAACAAACCTTGAAAATAGCAGCCAGTGCTTCAACGACACCAAGTAACTGAAAATGATGGAGTAAATCTTCAGTTACAGAGGACATGACCGTATGTGTCCACTCAACAAAGCTGAAGCAATTAGATAAGTCAGATTAAAAATATGATTATTGGTAAAACAAGAGGTTTATACGACACAAATGTGAGCATGCACACAACCCCAAACATGTCTGTAGTGATAACACATAATGTCGTGAACTAACAAATCTCAAATCTATACATTTTCAAGAGATCAAACAAAACCATTCATTATATTTGTAAACACAATAAAAAAAAAGGAGTTAATTGATGATTTGAAATAAACTTTAACTAACACGAAAATCATCTTTACACAAACAACACCACAACATGAGACAACACAAATATATTAGGCAACCGGAGAGAAAACTTAACTAACACTAAACAAGCTAAAAAACATGCTGAAACAAACCTCGTAAAGGCTTTCGGCATATCAGGACGGGTAAGTAGCCTCGAGAGAACTAGACCAGCCATAGTTCGCATAGGTCCAGCAGTTGAAAGGTAATCCTTACAAAACCCTATAATTCTCAACACAAGAGGACTGAGCTCAAACTCAGTTAAACTGTCATCATTGGCAATACTGGTGTCAACAGTGGAAATGTCAAAAGGAACCAACACAAGTATATAAAGCCACAACAACGTCACGCATTTAGCTTCCATTTCTCCCGTGCTTTCCTGCCTCAACGATGTCACCGAATTTGTGCTGTGACACTTCTCCAGCAGAGACACGGCGAGTTCGAGATCGGAAACTTGATGCGGAAAGAATTTAATTACAGATTTGTAGCCACAAACCGTGACTAACGAATATACAATTATGCATATAGGTTTAATTATTTCGAGAATTTCATCTGAAGCTGTCCCGAGCTCAAGTGTTCTTGAACGAATAATGTTCATCAGAGGAGAAACTATGGTTTCGAGGTAGGGTTCCAGAAGTTGACCTTGCTCCTGGTACTTGTCTAGCTGCAAATAAAAGATAACTGTTCTTCAATAACAAAAATTGATAAACGGATGAAGATAATCGCCATGAACAAAGAAGAGTACAATGGATCTGATTCTGCGGACGGAGGAAGGGTCGGAGACGCGAGCATTGGAAACGATGTCGTCGAGGAGCGACTTGACGATGTTCCATTCTTGGAGAAAGTACTTTTGGAGCACGCTCTCTTTGGAATCCAACTCGTCCTCTTCTTGATTCATCGTCACCACCGTCTCTTGATTCGCTTCCATCACCTTTGAGGTCGGTGAAGTTTTGGCGGGATCTTCAAATCTTCAACGGAAGTTTCCAAGACAGAAGCAACACTACTCGTCGGAGTGCTGAGTTCGAGTTTGATTTTAAGTAAAGGAGGTGATCATGGGCCGGGTCTGGACTCTTCACCGCCGTATCGTTTTCTTACAAATTTTGATATTTCTAATTTTTATATCAACACAATATAATAAATACTTTATTATTTGGACGATAATATTTTAACTTATTTTTTTTAATCTACAACTTTAATCATTATTAAATTATCATATCATATTATTAAAAAAAATTAAAATAAATAATCTAATAATAATTAATTTTTTTTTTTTACTATTTATAAGTTTTGTTTTACTTTATGCTGATATTATTGAATTCTGTTTGAATTTTTTTTAAGAATTCTAAAATATTATTAACTGTGTAAGTTTATGTTTATGTTAGTCACGTAGATATTTACAAATATTTTATTGGTAATAAATGTAAAATTACTTAATGGTTTTTTGGTATATTTTACGGTAAAAGTAACAATTCAGTTCTTAAAACATTTTCTTTAGTTTTATTTTTCTGAAATTTTAATTTTTTTTTATTAATATAGAATAAGTACATTTTTTATTGGAAAAATATTGTATCTCTCACGACCTCACCTAATAATCTCTCAATCCTTAGAAGTTGAGATTTATTGTGTTTGTTCATAGGAATTTACTCTTTAAGAAGATGGAAAAATATGGATGAACCTTATTTGTTTGCAAATATCAGAATTTATTTGTGCGGGTGAATTTGAGGAAAAATATATTCTCATCTTTGCATGATAAAGAAATGAGAAGGAAAAGACAACTCATTTACCTAAATACTATTTAATTTTTTAAAATTCTAATTTAATTAACAAATATGCCTTTACTTGATATTAATAATAATAATAATAATAATAATGGTAATATTAAGAATAATAATAACAATGATAATAATAACATTAATAATATAATAATATTATTAAACCTAATAATAGTAATAATACTAAAACTAATAATAATTATTTTATTTTATACTGATTTTAACCATTGGTAAAACTATAATCTAACAATTTTATCTATCGAAATATTATTTTACATATATTACATCCATCAAATCATTCACAAATTTTCACAAACTTTACCTTCACTTTCACCTCTTCATCCCTTCAAACAAACAACCACAACCCCACTTTATTCTTTACATCTTCTTAAATCCATTCACTCACCCTCCCTCAACTCCATATTTGAAAGCAAACACACATTTAAGGTGGTGGTTTATAAATACTTCTTCCTTCTTCCACCCTCTGATACATATTTTACGAAGCATACACTCCAAAACGGACAATACTTCGATGTTTTGTGATTAATAATGATTCTGTCATCGGACTTGAGATCGGAACATTGATAATCATCGTGAAACTGATAATCAAACCATTGTTCCCTTAAGCCCTCCATTGCGGATGATCCATCGTTCTCCTTGAACCTCCATGGGGATGATCCATCATTTCCCTTAAACCTCAATTGAGACTTGTGTTCCTACCACATCAAATAGTCTCGTATAGCTTTGAAGCCTATGTGTATGGCAGTTTAAATACTCCTTCCATAAAACTTGATGGGTAACATAAATCTTGTTTTTTAAAATTAAAAAATATTTTTTCCTATTCTTTTTATTTAAACAATGTTATATCTTTATATTAATTTTTGAACTTAATGCACTTTGTTTGGTAACTCATGAACTATTTTTTTTATTAACAAAATATTTATATGTTTATAATGAAGCACTCGGAGTTCTGCAATCCATATACATAAAATAAGTGCAAAAATTGAATGATAAAGTCTCACATTACAAATCTCACTCTACAGTATATAGATGAGACTATAATTGTTCTTATAAAAAAAGGATAATGATATTTTAACAAACTTTTAACCCACCTCTCTAATCATTCTTCAGTTATTTATTTTGATTTTTTTAGTGGTGTGATGTGATAATTTAAGAGTGATTAGAATGATGGGTTAAAAGTTGGTCAATGTATCAGTATCCATTAAAAAATTCTTATACATAATTTTTTATGGACCAAATAAGTATAAAGTGTGTTAAAGATCCTCATGTATCAATCACTTTCGGACACCTTATTCTAATGCATTATTGTATTTAAAGAAATTTAACATATTGTTATTAGTATACAAATTTACAAGACGAAGATCTTTTAAGATATTTGTCTCTATCCACATTTTTGTTTTCATCAATAAATTGTTTCTTATGATTGTAAGTTTATTTTATTGTGTAATAGAAGTTACAAAAGTTTGATAAAAAATTTTATACTTTATATAGTATAGAATTACCATTACAGGTTATAAATTAGTTGTTCGAATATTTTAAACACAGCATTGAAGATGAGTTGACTCATCCCAAAAAATAATATAGAAAGAATAAAAGATTGATTACAAAAATGGTGTGCTACTATTATCTTGAAAAAAGAAAATTAGAATGTCATTGGGAGGATTATATAACATGTTTAAGAGAAAAAATGTAACATATTTTTTTACCCAACATTTATATGGTTGTTATGGACAATATATTTATTCTCTTAAATATGTAGATTTTAAAGCAATATTATATTTTTCAATCTGTTTAATAAGTGCTAGCTTTTCACAATAGTTTATGAATTGAATACACTATTTTTGAAAATTATGTTGGTGATCTAAATATCTTTATTGCATTTGAAAAAGTTCAGATTACAGTTATAAATATACTCGTAAAAACATGTAGGTAAATATTATATATATATATATATATTATAAGTAAAATTGTAATTTAATCTATCGTAATAAAATTTAAGCTTAATTCGTATCCTCGTAACATAAAAATATGCAAATCATTTTTGTAAATACAATAAGAAAAAATAAATTTATTTTACCATAACAATAATCCTTTTAAAAGCGCCATCATTTATTGAAGTGCGTGAAATAGAATAACAAATACAAAATCTATACTTTGTTCATTGGTGGACTTCTCAATACAAAACCCAAAACCACACAACAATACGAAACCCTGAAAAAAAAATCAATTAAAACATTAACAGAAGAAAATATGTGTTACCTTAATCTCAAAAATCGAAACCAAACAAAATGTAGCACAGGATCAAGATTGCACCAACGTAAAATTGAAACGAAGCCCAACGACATGGAAGATAACGTCCGACAATATTTTGCCATATCCCAAATTAAGGTTTTCTATCACAAGAATGCCAACTCAAATAAAATTAAAGAAAAGTGAAATTTTTAGTTAAAGATGAAAAGGAAAAAAAATTACAAACAGCTTTTCAGTTCTCCCTTGTGCTAAAAGCGCCGAAAATGACAGAGCGAAGCACTTCCTCGCATCCTCCACAGTTCTAGGGTTCACTCTTTCTTCCGCTGGATCACGAGTTTCTGAAAACCGTTTTTCTCGATCCATAATCACAAGAACAAAATGGGTGTGGGAATATCATTTCTCATAGCGCTGAAAGCAACAACGCTCTTCCTATTCTTCGCGTACCTGAAGAATCTCGGTTTCACTCTCTTCTCCCTACCTTTTCTCTACGCTTCGCTCATCTCATTCTTGGTCTCAATCGCCTCTCACCCTTCCATCGATCTTCCCATGCTTCTCGGAAAAACCACCGACGGAAGTTTCCCTCTTTTTTCACTGATAATTTTCGGCCCTTACATCTACTTCGTTCGCGTTTTCTCTATGCTCCGAAGACTTCGAAGCGGAGAACCTCCTTACACACAGGTTCACGACTATCTCTATGTCGGTGGCTGGCCATCCTCGCCTCACATGCTGCCACCTGGCGACCCTGCCATCATCGATTGCACGTGCGAGTTCCCGCGTGTCAAGGACTTCACTGTGGGGTTGCCCTATCGCTGCATTCCGACGTGGGACACGAGGTCGCCTCAACCTGCTGATATTGAATCTGCTGTTAAATGGGCCTCTCGACAGAGAGACCTCAACAGGCCCATTTTCGTTCACTGTGCTTATGGTTAGTGAGCTTTATTAGCTTCTTGCTCTTAAGATTGTTCTTCTGTTTGTTCTATGCAACCATTTTAAGTAATTGGTTGGTGTTTCTCTTGTGTTAGCGTTTCTGCTTGTGTTTCGTGTGGTAGGTTTTGTAAATAGTTTATGCAAATTTTAACATTAAGACCCTGTTTGGATAACAATCTTTTCAATAAGAACTTATATTGAACATAGAAATATGAGATTTGAGAAATTTATCCAAATAAAACATACATGAAATGTGGCCTCTCAACTGATGGTTTTCTGTTCTTATAGACATTCATAGTTCAATTTGTATTCTGTAACTCAATGATCAATTATACGATGAATGACAGTTTATTCTGTCTCATGTTTGTTTTAATTGCTGTTGTCCAAACAAGGGTCTTGAATACATTAGACTTTTGAGAAAACCAATGATGTAGGTCATTTGCAATATTCTCTGTACTCTGAATGACTTATTGGAATTTAGAAAAGGGAAAGATAGAAGAAGCAGCGTTGGACAAAGAGTTAAACTGTGAGTAATGTAACCAATCAAAGGGGAAAAAAACACCTTTCCAATTCTGTAAGAGGTTGTAGATCTTTGAACCACAGCATCCCTAATGGAGAAAAATTGAGAACTGAGACAACCAGGAGAGGAAAGAATCTGATTACAACAATAATACGTATTTTTGATGTTGTATTCTATTACCAAGTTTAAATTTTTCAAGTTATGATAAGTTATCAAAGAGAAACTGTTTTTTTGCCGCTCATTAGTAGTAGCATTAACATATTCTTTTATGTGTCGCGTTTTAATGGTCATCCGTCCTTTTTAACTGGGTGTTTGTCACTTCGTGGTTGTTCTTCATTATTATGATCACTGCATCAGCTTGCAAATACGAGGATATTGTTTTAGTTAGGCATATTATTAGAACTGCAATTTTATCAACGAGGTAGATTATACATGTTGCCTTTATACTCATTTTAGAATATACGACCATCTTTAACATTTTTGTTTTTTGGTGTAAAGGTCATGGAAGAAGTGTAGCAGTTATGTGTGCACTGTTAGTAGCACTAGGCATCACAGAGGATTGGAAGACTGCTGAGAAACTGATCAAGCAAAAACGACCTTACATTCGAATGAATGCTCTCCATCGCAAGGCCCTTGAAGAATGGTCCAGACACAGATTGTCTGCGCCGAAGAAGTAGATTAGACATACATGAGCGTGGGTTCCTCCAGTTAATCTGATTCTTTTGATGATTTTATAGTATGATTGTTTTCCATACAGTTGCAAAACGAAGAAACACTGTAGAAACTTAGATTCTCCTCGTGCTCTTACTTAGCGTTTTTGTTTTCCAGTGAACCCAAAATCTAATTCATGGTTGCCTACTATTCTGTTATCAGCTTCTTCTGCTTCGGTCATGTTGAAGCTTATGCGTGGAATAGTGGGATTGCATACCATGAGAAGCTGTAACATCATTAATAGACATCATTTCATTGTGTAATGTCCATGAACGATGATTCCTAGTGTAGTTTTTGATAAATACAAGTTATGCCTTTTGTCAATTGTTTCGAGTCTAAGAACCATATCAAAACGAGGCATTAGTTTGAAAGTGATAAGTATAATTGCTTAATAGAGTTGGAATCGGATACAGCAAAATAGAACGAGACGAATGATTTTGTTAGTATCTTCTAAAGCTTTCTCCAATATTTTTTAGCTTATTCATTTAAACCTAAAAAGCATAACAATGTAAAACAAATATACTTTTCTTCTATTACTTCTTTTTTGTTAAAATATACGAAAACAAAGTATACAAGAGGATATACTAATTTGAGCTAATTTTCTATTATGTAAGAGGATAGTCCCGTATCTTTGTTTGGATGAATATTTTAAAAAGTTTGATATATTTATTTTTACAAAAACCATCTAAAATTTTAATTATATTATTTTTCAAAAATATTCTTCATCAGTGAATATTTCTGATAATGAACAGAGGAATACAGTAAAATAATTTTTGGAATATTTTCTCAAATAGAGAAATTGTGGGCTGTATTACTTAATACGCATTAATTAATTAGATGAATACAATTAAGAAAATAATTTTGAGAAATTTAATAACATTAATTTATTTCACTAAACTCATTGATTTCCATTAACTGATTAAAGAGGCCTACATTAATTAGCGATAAACTCATTGATTCCCATTGAATGATTAAGGAGATGTATATTTTTAGCAGTAGAGATTAAGGGCCTACTTTAGTTTTTTAAAATACTTTTATTAGATAGGAAAAAAATAGGTTCACTAAATTGAGAGAAAATAAACATGGTTAAATCTTATCCTAAACTTAGACAAATTTGTCCCTGGTTGGTTCCAATGTTTTTTGTGGGTCTAGTGCCCCGGCCCGGTTAAGTACAGTGAAATGTTTGGTTGTTTATCACCATCACCTGAGAAATGTAATAGACACAAAAAGAAGCATCTTTAAATATCAATTTTTCTCAGAGGTCACAATCATCTAAGTTTTATTCCGTTACTCCACTGAAAATTAAGTTATGCTTAGCTAATTGTTCAATTCAATAGAGTTTACTTGGTTTATTTATTTATTTATAATATTTTTTAGTGCTATTAAGAGGTGTACTATTTTGACCTCAATTCCAAGGTTATGGTGGTCAAAAAATTATTGGGGCTTCTTTTAATTATTTTTATCTATTAACCATTATAATTAGGAGACTAATCTTCAATTCAAAGCTTAATCACACCTAAAACCCCACGACCCCACATGGGAATTCAATGAACTTAGGCCTTTTGCAAAGGTCACATGAAACATAGGCCACAAGTGGTCTTACCTTCCTGCGCCGACTTCAGATCTCTGACTCACCGAGCCATCAAAGGGTCACTTTCCCCATACCCACCCCCAAGCCACCGATTTTTTTGTCCATTCCACTGTCCTTAAATATAAAACTCTCTTTCTACCCTCATTTTCGTTCCCACTTCTTCAAAGTCACAATCTTTGTCATCTCTTCGCCGTAAGTCTCTCTCTCTCTCTCCCCCCCACTTTCTTTGGCTTCATTTTTTCAGTCTCTTTCTTGATTTTGGATTTGGGTTTAGCCTGTTATGCATACTGCTTGCATGCTCTTGCTTTTCTATGTTGGGTTTGCCTGTGATGAAGTTTCGTTTTATTGGGTGGTTTTTTTTTTTTTTTTTTTCTTGTTTAGATTTTTTT
>Ga0214543_1002819_pt1 | contig 34184 bp, 32 predicted proteins | sample CNSS2metaG_FD_160094 | JGI IMG/M metagenome (GOLD analysis project Ga0214543, IMG submission 160094) | Root nodule microbial communities from cowpea collected in UCLA plant growth center, Los Angeles, California, USA - CNSS2 | ecosystem: Host-associated > Plants > Roots > Nodule | place: USA... | reverse complement strand
TTAATACATTTAAGTTTATTAAAAACCCAACAAAACTCCCCCTTAAACTTAAATGCTTCTTTTATTCTCCATCTTTGTTCCTTTATTCTTCATCACGGCTTCCAACGTGCAATAACTCTTCCCACATTATGTTTGTCCCTTTCATGAATAGTTAAGTTCTTCGCTTTCTTCATGACTGACTTCCCTTCCACTTTATCTATGGTCGACTTGTAATTCGCTTTCCCTGTGGCTAACTTGTTATCTGCTCTCAGTTTTTGCATCCTTACTGGCAAACTTATTCTTCTCTTTGACCGACTTGTTACTCATTGGGTTCTTTGTCGATTTGTCGTTAACTGAGTTCTTATCTATAGGTTGACTTCCTTTTGAAAGGTTAGACTACACCCACGTATTGTTGTGCTCAATCTCCTCATCCATTTCAAGTCGCCGCTTCTCATCTTGCACTTCGAGTGCAGCTCTCAGATCCTTCTCAACTAGTAAATGTTCTTGCAAACTTGAAACATCTTCTTCAAATTCCAAGTGCCGCTTTTGCAAAGCCTGTTTCCTTCTCTCTACGCTTTCTTGTAGAATTAAATTGTCTCTAACCTCCTTTTCAATACTCTGTTGCAAGTCTCCTTTTGCAATCTCTAACCTTTGGATTAGAAGCTTTTCTTCAAATTCTGAGATATTCAAGCTTTTCACATGCTCCACCGAGCTATCTGAGTAATCCACTTGCTCCACCAACTTATCCGAGCTTTGTAGGCATTCCACCAAGTTAACTGAGTTGGCCTCATAGTCCACCATGTTGTCTGGGGTATCTACACGCTCCACCACCCTGTCCGGGCTATCTACATGGCTCACCAGCCTGTGCAACCTACTCGGTTGTCTTGTTGACCTATCCACGCTACTCGACTGTCTTGTCGAGTTATCAACTATACTTAGCCTTCTTGTTGAATTCTCCATGCTACTCGGTCTTCTTGCCGAGTTCACCACTTGCTTATGCTCAGCTCCCGAGCTACGTGCCATCATCAACAATGTCACTTCTTCTTCAACATCTTTTGTGAGGTTGATCATATCTTCCTTTCTACTTTCAGATCTACAATCTTTGGCAAAATGTCCAGACTTACCACAACTGAAACACTTGCCCGAGTAGCACTCCTTTGCATAGTGACCATACTTGCCACACTTGAAGCACTCAACATTTGAGTTGCTTGATTGACCTCCTCTCCATGGACCGCGTCCTCTTCCGTGCCAATTTTGTTGACCGGATTGTTCTTTCTCTTCTTGTCCTCGGCTTCTACCACCAGGACCGCTTCTTATACCTTCTCGATATCGTCCTCTACCTTGAGTGTTCTAAACTTTGTCATCTTTAATTGACATCTTTGTTTGGAGTAATTGATCAAGTGGCTCCCACTGCTTCTTCTTCTTCCACTACTCATGCGCCTCAAGGGACCCGGCAAGCTCTTCAACCGTGAGCATTGACAAGTCCTTGGACTCTTCAATCGCACATACCACATTCTCGAAGTCGTTTGTCAATGACCTCAAGATCTTCTCCACAACTCGGCTAGCGGGTAACGTCTCTCCATTTCTACTAAGTTGATTCGCCACAGTTTCAACCCGAGTAATATACTCGGCTACTCCTTCGGTCTCTTTCATCCTCATGCTCTCTAGTTCGCCTCTAAGTGTTTGAAGTCGCACCTGCTTCACTCGGTCATCTCCCTTATACGCCTTCTCCAAAATATCCCACGCTTCTTTTGAAGATTTGGCACTTGCAATCTTCTCAAAGCCAGACTCGTCCACAGCTTGGTACAGGATGTACAAAGCTGCCTTGTCCTTCACACGTGCGTCTTTCAGCACTTTCAACTGGGCATTTGACCAACCTGTGGTGTTGGCTGGTTCATCGAAACCATCTTCAACCACCTCCCAATTTTCTTGGGATCCAAGAAGGGCCTTCATTTTGAGACTCCAATTGTCATAGTTGACAGCTTTTGTCAACTTGGGTAGAGAAATACTATTTGTAAGACTGGCCATCTCACTTTCTTTTTTTCTCAAACACTTAGCTCTCTTTTTTCAAGCACTCAAGCTCTCAAGCTCTCTCTCTTTTCCACTCAAACACTCAAGCTAACTGGCTCTGATACCACTTTGTTAGCACTTTGTTAGACAACAACTCTATAATCTTGTGAACAAACTTTATTCACCTCTTGTGTTATATTTGTTCTTACAATACATTATATTTATAGACCCACATTTCCTCACCATTGTACTCTCAACGGCTATAAACGACTATAAACGGCTATAAACGGCTAACTCATTAACTACCTAGACTCCAACGGCTAGTGCATTAACCACTCACAATGGCTAGTTTCTTACAACGGCTAGTTACCTATAGTGGTTAATACATTTAAGTTTATTAAAAACCCAACAAGCTGCACCCCCTGTTTTCAAGTTTACACCCCATTCTGTAATTTAACTTTAAATTTCTGCACTGCACCCCTCCTTTTTACCAAGCTGCACCCCTAATGTCACTTAAGATCTAATCCATCAGATTTCGCCACGTGGCAATCCTTCACTTAATAAAATAGCCACTCGCAGTTTGCCACATCATCAATCCTCCACGAACTCAAATCACCAATCAAAACATGCCACCTCATCACTCTCTCTCTCCTTCACACAACCAAAACCCTAACCCTAATCTCCTTCTTCTCTCTCTTCCGCACCAATCCATTCCGTTGTGCCACGACCTCGTCTGACCACCGCAGCTCACACCGGAATGCAGCCAATCGTTGCGCTCCCGCCGGACTGCTGCCACTACGTCGTGCTCGCGCCGGAACGCCACCACCGTCGCGCTCCAACATCTCGAACATGCCATTCCTGCGCTGCCATGACTCCAGCCGCAGTGTCATCTTCCTCATGTCTCCATCACACCTCCATCTTCTGCAACTCTCGGCCACCATCGTGCCACCATCGCGCCACTATCGCTCCACCATACTCGAGGTCCTTCATGCTTCCTCATGTAAGAACAGCGTGCTCCTTCATTCACGTCGCCGACAACCACCATTGCTGCGACACTAGCGAGTCCTGCAGCAGCCAACGTGAGCTCCGCTGTGTCGTTCTCGCGCCACCATCGAAGCTATGGAAACCACTACGAGTTCGCCATGGAAGCCACCACGAGTTCACGCTTGCGCCCTCATCACGCTCACGTCAGAACTGCGTCGACCCCGTTCACTTCTGCACCGTCGTCGACGACATCGCTTCCATGGCAGCCACCGCGATAACCACCATAATCTCGCTTGAACCACTCACGGCAGCCAAACCCTAATGGGGAGAGAAACTTCCCTGACACGTGGCAGTCTCTCAATGGGCTATCAAAAAGTCAAGAATGGTCAACCAGTCAACTCTGGGCAAGGCTTGGTCACAATTGGTCAAATAGACTATGTGTCACTATTTTTGGCAAGTGGTTCCTCTGTAGGAACCCTAATTGGCCTAACAAGGAAAAGATAGTCTGGCGGCAGTTAACCACCAACCAGACTAATTATGGAAATTTCCCAGAATCACAAACTTTAAAAAATGGAATATACAAATCCTACATAATCATACCCAATTCAGCATACCAATCAGAATTAAATTAATCAACGCATGAATTACCCTATTTAGCATGCCATTCAAATTAAAAATAAAGTTAACGCGTAAAAGCTCCCCTAACCTGGTTTCCTTAGCTTAAGCTTTGACACGGGGAGAATTCTCCCTTGATCACTAAGGACTCCCCTTGGTTCTTCTCAATTTGGCTCCAAAAACCTTGTTCAAACCTCACCACTCTAACAAAATTCGTGCCCTATTTTCTGAGTGCAATTTCAGCCTTGCAAAACCCTTCTCCTAACCTAATTTTTTCCTTTTAAAGGTGCCTTAAGACTAGGTAATTACCAAAAACGAATTTAAGTTTTAATGGTAATGTTTATTATCATTCATTACTCCTTTATGGTCCGTTTTTCAGCCAACCTTGGCTGCTCATGCATCTAGGTTTTCCTTCAACTCTTCACATTCAAGCCAAAACTAAGTTTGGCAAAAATAAAGTTTAATTCGAATTCTCCAAGGTTTGAACCCACACCATTGCCAAATGCCAAATCAATGCTAAACCACCAAGTCAATTCATGTTTCTTGTTAATTAATATAATTCAAGTATTATATTATTCCACTCCATGATTAACATATATTTAAAACAATAACAAATAAATACACACAATTGGCATACATAGGACTTGAACCCAAGTCCTCTCACACAATTAAAGTACTCTTAACCACTTAAGCTAGTACTTTTCCACATCATATAAATTAGAATTAAATACCATAAATGTTCTTCCTACCCGCATTTATTAATTAATTATTTAATTAATTAATTAAATTTCGCGGGTCTTACATTGCCCACTCATTTGGAATTGAAATGCAAAAATTTAACTGTGGGTCGAACTTTGGTCAACATTTGCTCCAAAAATTCAACTTTGTGAAATTTGAGCAAATTTATTAGATCAACTTTCTCTTTGTGACTTCTCTGAACTCTGAGATGGATTTCTAGGTCTTCCTTATTCATTTCACTCAAAAATCTAAGAAGACAATGTTAGTCATGCCAAACCACTTCTAAAGAGTCCTAAATCTATACCAAATTCTACTTCTAAATGTAAGACCCGAAAAATTTAAATAATTAAATAAATAATTATTTAATAAGTACGTGTAGTGGGAACCTTTATGAAATTTAGTGCTAGCCTTTATGATGTGGAGTAATACTAGCTTAAATGGTTGAGAATACTTGGTTGTCCTTGAAAGAACTTGGGTTTGAGTCCTATGTGTGCCAATTGTGTGTTATTTTAATTGTTTATTATTTTTTATAATATGCTTGATCATGAGGAGTGATAATATAATCCTAGATTTATAGGAATTATCACGAAACATGAATTGGTTGAATGATTGTGCATTGATTGGACATTGACATGGTTTTGTGTTTGAATCTTGGTAAACATGAATTAAGCTTCCTTTTTGCTAAAATTATTTTTGGCATGGATGGGAAGGGTCAGAAACCTACCTGTCAGCAATTGAGAGGGCTGAAGAAACACCTTGTTAATGACAATTGTTAATCATTAAACCCTCCTAATCATAATTTCGTTTTATGGTAATTAAGTTTAATAAAATTGAGTTAGAGAAGTGAAAAAGGAGAAAAATTAGAGAGAAAAGCATAGGGCAACTTAGGAAAACATCTGGGAAGCATTTTGAGAGCATAAGGACTACACTTCAGACAGGATTGAGGATTGTTGCTGAAAGGTAACAAGGGAGGTCATAGTTGATCAAAAGGAAACTTCAAATTAGCAAGTTGAGCAAGGAGAACCAGGTTAGGGGTGCTGAACTCGTAATTTTGATGTGATTGGTTAATTGTATGTTGTATGAAATAAATTGTGTATTATTTCTCTCTGCAAAAATCTTGAGTTCCTGGATTTCTAGAAAATTTCCAGAAACCGCTTGATGGGCCTTCAAAGCCACCGAGCGACTCATATATTTTTTGCCTATTTTATGGATTTCTAGTTTCTGCCAAAAACCGCCTTGCGGCATGAATGGCCGCTAGGCAACACAAACTATTTAACCCAAATTTTGGATTTTTGGATGAACCGCTTAGCGGTAATGAACACATGCCAGGCGACGTGAGCCAGTTTGGCACGATTTGGTGTTCTTGGGAGTTCTAGGCTGATTCTAATGGAAGAAAAATGATTATTACTAGAGGATGGAATTTTGATTGCTAATGATTGGTGAATTGTAAGGGGATTTGGGATTAATTGGATGAAATCGATATGTATGCATGCTAGGGTTTGAATAATTGAGATTTTGGGTTTAAGGAACAATTTAAGTATGAATTATGACGAGAATTTAATTGAGGTATGCTAAACTAGTTATGTAGGCAGTGGGTGATGTAATTGGGTGTGGAATATAGTAGATAGGTAGGGAAATTGGAGGTTGGAAAAAATAGGATTCTCGTAGGTGCAAGGAGAGTTTCTGGGTTTTCAGAATTGGATGCATCGCCTGGTGGCAGGCTGGCTATGTGCCTCCAGGCACCAGGGCAGTGGAAGATAACTCTATGTGGTTGGGAGGAAAAAGAAGGGTATGGGTCTCTTTGGGGTTAATTTTTTTATGATGGTGAATTATGGGCCATTGGACCAAGGTTGAGTGGAAGGAAAATACATAAATTATACATAAGTTATGATTTTAAAAGGAATTTTGAATGAGGAGAATTATGATGTGAGAAATATTGTATTAGGGGTTGACATACCAATATGGTACACAATTTAATTGTAGTTGGGATATAAGAATTGAATATTCTTTATTTGGGTACCTTATGAAATGAGTGGTTGGATTTTCTGTTAAGTATGGATGGTTAGGCTAGAAATGTAGTAGGTTGGTTCATAATGGGTAATTATTGTAATTCTGGTAATGAGATGGAAATTGTTCTTAAGATATACGTTATTAATGGATGAGGGTGTTCTTATGATTGGGTTTTACTTGTGAAAAGGTTAAAGTGTGACATCAGTTCCTAATGGAAAAATTATGAGCGTATTGTCACTATTTAGGCAATGGGGTTATAGATTTTGAAGTATGGACCATAGTATATGGTAGTATCTACTAACTTAGAGATTAAGACGCGATTGCAATAATGGAGCAATGGGTGCAAGCGTTCTGTAGGGACTGAAACCAATAAACTCGTTGTACTAGTGTAGCCCCTAGCTACAAAGCAGGAGGGTTCTGGAGCGATCAACGCCTGGCGACAATTGGAAGGCAGTGGGCACTACAACGTGTGGCGCTTGGCGGCTTGATGCTTTCGCCAGGCGGTCTGCAACTGAATTTTGCTTGGCGGCTCTAGAGCGACGCCAAGTAATAATGCAGGGGCATAATATTTGTATGAATTGGATGTGCATGGTCTACAAGGCTTTGGGTGATACCTTGATGATGGACTTGTTGAAGCGTACCTTGAGTTGTGGCTCAGAATGGTATCCCTTGAGTCGTGGCTCAAGATAGAGGGTAAACACTAGCATTCCTTGAGTTGTGGCTTAAAATGACATCTCTTGCGTTGTGGCTCGGGATGACGGATGAACACAAGCATTCCTTGAGTTATGGCTTGGATTGGCAAGTGTTACCGGTGTGAGTGTGCGAGTTGTGGCTTGTACGAAGGGTCTCCACTCGATTGATCAATCACAGGTTATGGCCAGTCATTTGCTAATCTTGTGTCGAGAAGATGAACTATAGTTTGTATCAGGAATTCCACCTGACATTACAAAGTGTGGTCTGTAGCATGTTTCCACGCACGTGTTCTACAAGTTGTGGCTTGCAGGTGGTGGCAACAAAGGGTATCTTGAGGTTATCATCTAAAGATGTAAAACATGGATAACATGGTGATGACCATGTGATATGGAATCAAAGGATAAAGTTCCTTTGATGAGTGTATGCATATGTATTTGAATTATATATATAACTTTATATTGTTAGCTCACCTTGTAACATCCTTACTGAAAATTACTTAATTAAATAAATATTAAAATATGGAAAATCAATCAACATAAATAATATTATTCCCAAATGCGGGAAAAATTCAATTTAGTTTTCAAAGCGCCATAATTTAAACATAACTAAATAATAATCTTTTTACAAGTTCTTAAAATCAAACATAATGAAATAACATCGTAAAATCCCTATATCAAGAGCCCCCAAGCTAGCCTTCTCCGTCTCTAAGCATCACCAACATCACTTGTGACATCATCTGCTCCCGTGTAACGAATCACACGATCATCGCCAAGTACAAACAAAAAGGGTGAGCTTATAAATAATTAAATAACATATAATATAGCATAATAAAAACAATACACCCATTTGTTCTATTCTAGTTAGTTCTTGGCCAAGACCTTAAACCCCAAGGCTTTTCATCCTTCACAACACACCACATAGTTAGCCATGGACTCAGGATTCATGATGCTCACACGAACCTGTCCGTTTGTGGTCATGCCTCTATGAACCTCCCCGCTCGTAGTCCTACTCTACGGACCTGCCCGCCCGTAGTCCAACACATGTGATCCACCAACCACGTACCTCTCCGCACACAACATCTGTCAAATGTGAGCATAGAACATATGAACCTACCTCACTCGTATCCTCACATGAGAGTAACTGGGTATGAACCTGCCCGCTCATACCATCACATGTTAACTACCATCCATGAACCTACCCACTCATGGCACATCATCTCCTTATCCATGTCCGCATCAATGCGTACTACAACACAAATTGCACTAAACTCGCTTGGCTAGAAGCCTTAGCTTGAGTGACCAGGCCTGTCCCGCTTAAGCTAAGCTTTCTCGCCTGAGCGAGCGTGCTCCAATGGCTCACTACGAAGTCTCGGTTAGGCGAGCTCTTCTCGCCTAGGCGAAGTCACCCTTCGCCTAAAACCAAAACTCTCGCCTAGGCAGCGAATTAAGCTAAAACACAGGACCTTGCACGATTTCTCGCTTAAGCGAGAACCACTCGCCTGAGCGAGATGCTTTGTTGCCCAAACATAAAACTCTCTGCCTGAGCGAGGTGCTCAAGCAGAACTACATAACAATCACGAGTTCTCGCTTAAGCGAGATACGCTTGCCTGAGCGAGATGCTCGAGTACAACCAGACTCAAGTTTCTGCTATTTTCGCCTAGGCGAACCTTGCTCGCTTGAGCGAGAATAGCAGACTTTCTCCCTGTTCAGGCACGCAGACACCAAAATTTCATACCCAAGTCACATTTCATCATTACACACGATTCACCACAAAGCACAAGCAATTTTGAATATGATTTAGACCCTAAATTAACCATCAAAATTCAAGATTGAACCAAAATTCACATCCAATGCAGAAAACCCCATTATTTTCATACAACTCATAAAAGATTGCTCAAACAACATCAAAACAATTATACCTCTGAATCATACCATGTAGAGTACGAAAATTCATGATCAAACACAATCAACATATATTTCAAAGTACACGAAAATTCACAATCAGAAAGAAATGCAAAAGAACTCCCCTAACCTGGAAATCCTTGCTTCAGTTGACTTTTAGATTTAACTTCGTGATACTCAGGAGCCCTCCTTGGCTCTCCCAAAAAAACACTGTAGCTCTCCTTTCAACCCAGAATGACTATCATCTCTTAAAAAAATATTCGCACCCCTCTAGTACTCTAGGTTTTTCAGTCTAAAAAAATCCTTTTATATCTTACCCCTTTTATATGACCTTAATTATGGGTAATGGTAAAAAAAAAGGGCTTTTTAATTGTTTATAATTGCCTTTCATAGCTCATTATGGGTTGTTTTTCCCATTCCCTTGGCTGCCCAATGTCTCTAGGGTCTACCCACCCTTACATTCATACTACAATTATATTAGCAAAAGTAAAGAAGTCAATTTTGTTCTCAGCAAGATTAGAAGACACAATCCCTCAATCACAAAGCAAGTGCTCAACCAATTCAACCAATACACGTTTCATGATAATCCCTATAATTTTAGGATTACATTATCACTAATATTCTCATTCAATATATAACATAAAAAAATGCACCATTTACATAACATACAATTGGCATACATAGGACTCAAACCCAAGTCCGTTCCTATAAATAATTACTTTCAACCACTTGAGCTAGTATTTTTCCACATCACAAACATTTGTATTAAATTCCATAAAGGCTCCTATTACCTGCATTCATTAAATAATTATTTAATTTTCTCGGGTCTTACACACCCTATCTGTTTGTGTTTGGCGATGATCGTGTAATGCGTTACATGGGAGCAGATGATGTTGTAGGTGGCTCTAGTGAGGCCTTGATCGAAGCGGGGCAACATGGGGATTTTACGATTTCAGCTCATTTTAGTTTTTTCAGTTGGTTTTATGATTGGTTTTGGAATTGTAAAACTTGGAGTTTATTTACGATTATTATTATTATTATTATTATTGTTGTTGTTGTTGTTGTTATTAATGTATGGTTTTAATTTTCTCGCGTTTTGGAAAAATACAATATAATTAATAAATGAGGTTTTATTTATATTATCTATTTTTGTTTTATTAAAATTAATAATATCCGATCTGGATGTTACACTAAGCTTATCTATCAAATTAAGACTTACATTATCATGCCACTATGGATTTAAGGACCTAAAATGCATGCTAAATTTGACCAAACTAATAACACTTTTAAGGATTACACCAAAAATGCATTAAAAACACCTCATTAAGCTACTTTTGCAAAACTAGACTAGAAACCTAACTAAACTAATTTTAGACTAGTTACTCTTGTAATTGGCTTAGAAACACTCTAGAGATTAGGGATTTATCAAAGTTTGTACAATTTGACCTAAGAACTAAGATCACTTAAACTCTCGAGGAAGCAAGAAGAATTCTGAAAGAAAAAGATAAAATTGAAAGGGATGCTCATCTTGTCATCCTAGAGGACGAGCTGAGAATACTTAGGCAAAATGAGAAGAAGATTCAAGAGAATTTGATAACTATGAGCCAATCAAGGAAAAGCTTCAAAACTCCCACACAAATCACAGACTATGAGAAGGATAGTAGAATTGTTAATCAATATTATCAACCTCCTCCACTAAGAGTGCATAGAAGGAAGCATGAGATAGACCATGCACCAAGAGAGATTAGAGTTGACCTTCCTCATTTCCATGGAAAAGAAGTTTTAGAGGCATACCTAGATTGGGAACTGAAAGTAGAACAACGTTTTGAGTGCCATCAAGTGGTTGAGGAAACTAAGGTCTCCCTAGAAACCTTAAGCTTCTGAGAAAATGCCATGTATTGGTAGAATTCCATAGTGAGAGAAGGAAGACTCTCCAATTCCCCTCAAGTCCAATATTGTAATGATTTAAAAAGTGCTATGAGAAAAAGCACGTACCCTCCTACTATCATATGGAGCTTAAAGACAAACTCCAAAGGCTCTAACAAAGAAACATGAGTGTAGATGAGTATAGGCAAAAGATGGAGCTTTACATGATTAAGGTGGGAATCAGAGAGGAAGAAGAAACAATATTGAGATTTGAATGATTTGGTACAAATGTGCATAAAATGATTTGGTGCAACAACTCTTGAGAAAAGGTTTAAAGCTTTCCACTCTAACTCTAGTCTTAAGAAAGACTACAAGAGGGAGGGCAAGCAATTGGTATAAGAAGAACCTTCTAGGAGCTTAGGAAAAGAAAAAAGAGAAGATAAGGAGAAAAAGAAGAAAAAGGAAGGAACATCATCACATAATCGCACTAGTGATATCAAGTTCTTCAAGTGTGTCTTGGTAGAGGTCACATTTCATCACAATGCCCTACCAAAAGGAGCATGATCTTAAGGGGTATTGATGTATATAGTAGCCAAGATGAGGAGAGTGATAATAGGAGTGAGGAAATTAGCGCACCTAAAGGTGAGGATGCCTACCCTTGCAATGAATATCTTCTTGTGTTAAGAAGAACTCTCCACAAACAATCTAGTCCCCAAGATCAAACGTAAAGAGAGAACATCTTTCACACAAGATGTAAAGTTTTAGAAAATACATGTTCTTTCATTATGGATAGTGGCTCGTGTTTCAATTGTTGTAGCACTAGGTTGGTTGAAAAGTTAGCATTAACTATCTTGCCTCATCCACAACCTTACAAATTCCAATGGCTTAATGATGAGGAGGACATGATAATTAATCAACAAATGGAGGTTAAGTTTTCCATAGGGAATTATGAGGATAGTGTGCTATGTGACATAATACCTATGGAAGCTTGTCACATCTTGTTGGGAAGACCTTGACATTTTGAAAAGCAAACCATACACAATGGCCATAACAATGAGATAACCTTCATCAACAAGGGTAGAAAGTTTGTGTTCACCCTCTAATATCATCTCAAGTGGTAGAGGATAATGTGCAAATGAAAAATAAGAGAGTACAAGAAAAAGATAAAAAGAAAAGTCACGACACTTACAAACACAAAAGTGAAATCAAATACTTTAAGTGTCAAAGTAATACACACAAGTTCAATGAGTGTCCATTAAAAGAATACTCATGTTAAGGGCCAAAGGCTTGTGTGAAGATTCAAAAGAGGTCTTCTTCCTATCTTCCTCTAGTAGAATGGAAAGACAAGACCTAATAAAACCTTGTGTTGAAAAGGGAAGTCACTCCAAAATCACATGCATTCAATAGAAGGCAAACAATAGCTTAAATGGGAATGCTCCTAAACTCCAATGCCTTGATCATTCACTTGATCAAAGGTGTATGATCCTTTGGAGCTACATGCTTTGAATGATTATTCTAACAACACTTACCTTGTCTTTTTTTTTTGTAAGGGTATTTGACCTCGAGGAAAGAAAGTCAAACCTGCAGATTTGAGGACAAATAATTTTGAAGAGGGAGGGGATGATGGCAAATGTAACACCCCTTTCGAGATGCAACTTGAAAATTTAAAATTTCCAAACCATCCAAAAGAAACTCTGATACCGTTCTATTTAGATAGGAACTTTCACAAATAACTTGTCTCAAACCACTTACCAAAAACATTCAAAGAAAATTTCATCAATCCAAAATGAAATATTATTAAAATTTGCACCCAACCATTCCAACACGAGTCATTAAATAAACTTTTTACAAAACCTTTTGAAAGAAAATAAACTTTCAAAGTAGCCGATTATTACATTATATTCAAAAATAGTTACCAAGACTTTAAGTAAACTCCCACGTCTTTCCCACGAGCTCCAACAACTAAGCATTTCCACTAGCATTTGCATCAACATGTGCTCCCAAATAACAAAAGTTATATAATCACAGGTAGAAACCACAACCACAACATGTAAGGTGGGATAATCGTGTACACAACACATAAAATATATATATATATATATATATATATATATATATATATATATATACACACATACACACACACACACACTCACCACACATAACTCACCTATCGTTACCATACTATAACATAACGCATCCAAGATATCAACTATTGTCAACACCCAATTTCGTCCAGTTGAATAAATTTATTTTCAAAATAATAAAAATAAAAAGATGTTTTTTAGTTAATGGGGTAAATATAAAATGGTGAAATAAAAATTTCTTCAAAGATTTTCAAATTTTAATTTGAGCAAAAAAATAAAAATAAAGGGAGAGAGGAAAAAAAAGAGAATAAAAAGGAAAAAAAGAAGGAAGAGGCCAATTAATTTTTAATTATGACACTCCTTCTCATGAGTCCAACAACCCAACATATTTTCTACCCTTTGATAGAGAAAATAGTGATATGATTCTAATAATTAGAAGCAATATCTCTTCTAATGATTAGAATCAATATTACTAATGATGATTGATATTGTGCTCTGATTTGCCGCGATTTGATTTTCGTAATGTCCTACTATCATGACAAATTTCTTCCTTATATTGTTCATTACAATTAAGGCTAGGATGACATTGATATTACAATGTGTGAATATAAATACGCATCCTATCATATGAAAGGGATCGAAAAAAAACATTCTCTACACTTTCTCTTTCTTTCTCATTACCACCCACAATGACACATCTTATTTTTATCTCTCTTAGGAAAAAAAGAAAAATATTAGAAAAGGAGGTAAGAAAAAAGAAAAGATAAAATGTATTTGTAATGTAAAAAATGAGAGGGTGAGATTGATATAGAAGAAAATTATTGAAATTTTTTTATCCAATTTTCATTATTTTTTTAAATCATCAAAAAAAATATTTAATCCATTTCTTTAGTGCCTGTCCGGCCGCCCGCGGTGCATGATACCCAATTTAGACTTTTGTTTTTTCTAAAAAATACATAAAGATCTAAAATTTAAAAATAGCTTTATTTGTTTACTCTCTGATATCTATCCAGTTTCTCACGTTACAGTGACATCCACACACACTTTCAAATAACTCCAAAAAAATATGAAAAATTATAAAGATTAGAAAATAATGAAAAATAAAGATTATAAAATAAAAGAATTTATTTTCTGTGTTTGTTCGACCGCTCGCGTCGCATGACACCAATTTTAAATTAATTCAAAATACTAAAAATTTAAATAAAATATTTTCAAAATTATAAAAAAAAATCAAATCCTTTTCCAAATAGTTTTCTGAATTGTGTTTTCATTAAAGAACTACGTAACCCTGATTCTCCTTTGTATATGGAGATACGTAGGAGCGAGGATTAATCCTTGTTGGACCCAAAAAACAAAAAAAAAATTTGTTTCTTTTGTACATCCTTTTATTATTATTTTTGTGGAAAATTAAATAGGGTTAAATATGTTTTTGGTCCCTTAACTTTTAGTGAACTTTGGAATTAGTCCATTTCGAAACTTGGGACCAATTTAGTCCTTCATCTTTTGAAATACGTGAGTTTAGTCCTTTTAATCAAATTTTGTTAGGTTTATTTGACGTTTCATATGCATTTCAAGATTCTATTTGAGTTGTTTATACTGTTTGACACGTTCAGGTGATTTCTGGAAAATCCCAGAAACCTACTAAAAACAACGCAGAAAGGAGTTTAAATCATGCAATTTGATCATAGTAGAGCACGATACAATATACACGAATCAAACACATAAGAAAACAACTCCCCTTACCTGGATTCCTTGCTCCAAATTCAAATATGGTGGGTGTCTCGAACCCAAAAGCTCTCTTAACCTTTGCTCCCCCTCCAACAATGGCTTCCGCTTCAATTCTTCTCTGCAACCTGTAACAATTCGCTAGAACTTCTCTACCTAGTGACTCACACGAAAATACAATACTATCCTCTCCTCTAATTCCCTTCTCTCTCTGAGTTAATACCCCCTTAATCACCCTTTACTCCACTAAAACGAAAATTAACTTAGAATTGGTTTAATGGTTATTCAATGATCATTAACAGAATGTTTTCAGCCCCCTAACCTAAGCTGCCTGTCTTGGCTGCTAGGGTTCCTAAGCCCTTTCATATTCATGCCAAAAGAAAATTTGGCAAAAAGAAAGTTAAATTCGTTCTTACCAAGGTTTGAACCCACAACCCCTAAATTACCAAATCAGTGCATAACCAATTCAACCAATTCATGTTTCGTGATAGTTCCTATAATTTTAGGATTACATTATCACCAATCACATTCATACACAATCATTAAAATAATACTCATATTAAAATAACATACAATTAGCACACATAGGACTTGACACAATCATGTACTCTCAACCACTTGAGCTAGTACTTTTCCATGTCATAACAATTCGCATTAAATGCCATAAAGGCTCCTATTACCCGTATTTAGTAAATAATTATTTATTTAATTATTTAAATTTCTCGGGTCTTACATTTCGCCCACCTTAAAAGGTTTTCGTCCTCAAAAATGGGACTTACTAGGAAACAAGTGCGGGTAGGATTGCCTCATGTGATCCTCCATCTCCCAAGTCATCTCCTGAGTAGCCTCGTCCTAGAGCATTTTCACGGTCTTTATGTCCTTTCCTCATAGCTTTTTCACTTGTGAGTTGAGTATCCCCACTAGTCATGTGTTCACTGTCAAGTCCTCATTGATCTGAATGTCATCCGACTCCAGCACATGTGACAAATCTGCTATGTATTTCCTCAGCTGAGAAACATGAAATACGTTGTGCAAGATCGCCAAGTGCGGTGGCAATGCAATCTCATACGTTGCAGCGCCGATCCTCCTCAAAATCTGATATGGCCCAACAAATCTCGGAGTTAACTTCCTTGATTTGATAGCCCTTCCAATACCAATCGTCGGTGTGACTCTTAGGAACACATGATCCCCTACCTCAAACTCCAAAGGTCATTAACTCTTATCTGCATAGGACTTTTATCTTCTCTGAGTTGCTTTCATGCGATCTTGGATAATTTTGACTTTATCCGACGTTTGCTTTAAAAACTCTGGGCCCAACACTAGTGACTCACCATCCTGATTCCAACATAGCGGTGTCCTACATCGCCGCCCATACAATGCCTCATACGGTGCCATACCAATACTGAAGTGATAATTGTTGTTGTACGTAAATTCCACCAATGAAAGCATTTCATTCCAACTTCCCATATGATCCAACACACAAGCTTGTAGTAGATCCTCCAATGACTAGATCGTCCTCTCAGACTGCCCATCAGTCTGAGGATGATACGCAGAACTCATCCGCAAATAAGTCCCCAACGCTGCCTGTAGAGACTGCCAAAAGCGAGAAGTGAATCTCGGTTATTTGTCAAATATGATGCTAGTCGGCACCCCATGCAATCTGACTACGTCTCTAACATATAGCTCAGCCATCTTGTCCATCAACATCTTCTGATTAATTGCTAAGAAATGGGCACACTTAGTCAACCTGTTTATGATCACCCAAATTGAATCATGCCCTTTAGCAGACCTCAGCAGATGCGTCACGAAGTCCATTGCGATGCTATCCCATTTCCACTACAGGATATCTAGCAGCTGTAATGTACCACCTGGCCTTTGGTGTTCAATCTTTGCCTTTTGACACACCAAGCATGATGCCACAAAGTCGGCGACATTAGTTTTCATTTTGTTCCACTAGAAAGACTGTTTCAGATCCTTATACATCTTTAGTCATACCTGGATGTATGCTAAGACAACTTTTGTGACCCTCTTCCAGAATTTGCTTCCTCAACCTCCAATTCATCGATAAATAAGCTCTATCTCTGAATTGAAGGATGCCATCTAACCCCATCCGGTAATCCTTCCCTTTCTAGGTTCCTAACCAGCTCACAAAATGCTGCAGCTCAGCATCATTTTTCTGCTCATCTCATATCACCCCAAGACGTCATTAGTTAGTGTCAGTACACTACACCTAATGGAATCCTCTCCCACTTGTATACCCAGATTCATATCCTTGAGTTTCTCAATTAATTCTAACTCTTTCACCATCATTACTGACATATGTATCGTCTTCCGACTCAAGGCATCCGCCACTATGTTTGCTTTATCAAGATGGTAAAGTAACTCAAAATCATAGTCCTTGAGATACTACATCCATTGTTGTTGTCTCATATTCAACTCCTTTTGATCAAACATGTATTTCAGGCTTTTGTGATCACTGAAAACGTGGAACTAGGAGCCATACAAGTAGTGTCTCCATGTCTTAACTACAACAGCCAACTCTAAATCATGGGTGGGGTAGTTCTTCTCACGCACTTTCAACTACTTAGAAGCATAAGCTACTGGCCTTTTCTCCTTCATCAATACACACCACAAACCCTGATAGGATGCATCATAATATACCTCAAACTTCTTACTAGTGTTTGGAATAGCGAGTACTAGAGCTGTAGTCAATCTCCTCTTCATCTCCTCAGAGCACCCTTCACATTTATCTGTCCAGGAGAAGGGTTGATCTTTTCTAGTGAGTTGGGTTAGAGGACTCACCATTTTTTAGAACCCTTCCACAAACCTTATATAATACCCAGCCAGTCCTAGGATACTTCGCACCTCGGTTAACGTCCGTGGTCTTTCCTATTTCAGCACTCTATCAATCTTGCTCGGGTCTACTGCAATACCATGTGAAGAGATAACATGCCCCAGAAACTATAGCTCTTCTAACAAGAACTTGCGCTTTGACAGATAGCCATAAAAATGATGTTCTTTGAGTACCTCTAATACAATTCTCAGATGATATCCATGCTCCTCCTTATTCTAGGAGTAGATGAGAATGTCATCTATGAACACCACCACAAACTTATCCAAATAGGGGCGAAAAATCCGATTCATGTAATCCATGAAGACTGTTAGAGCATTAGTTACTTCAAATGGCATTACTACATACTCGTAATGTCCATATCTCGATCGGAGTGTCATCTTCTGAACGTCCTCTGGTTTGACTAAGATCTGATGGTATCCAGACCTCAAGTCAATTTTGGAGAACACACTTGCCCCTCTCAGCTGATCTAGGAGATCATCAATCCTCGGCAGTGGGTACTTGTTCTTTATCGTTAATTTATTCAACTACCGATAATCTACGCACTACCGGGAACTCCCATCATTCTTCTTCACCAGTAACACCGGAGCTCACCACGGAGATGCCCTAGGTCTGATGAATTTCTTCTCTAGCAAATTATCGATCTGCTTCTTCAGTTCTGTTAGTTCTGTTGGTGCCATTCTGTAAGGAGCCGTCGACATTGGAACCACTCCAGGGATTAGATCAATCGAGAAATTTATGTCCCTGCTTGGTGGCAACTCGGGTATTTCATATGGAAACACGTTAGCATATTCATCCACCACTGGTATTCTTTTGATCTGCTCTTTTATGCTTTTCTTTTCAGCTTAAGCCACTATCACAAAACAAGTAGCTCATCCCTTCATCTCTTTCACCGCCTCTTGGGACGATATCAATTCTACCCCTTGTTGTTCTGAGAATATCATTATGCGCCGTCCACAGTCAATCACAACATGGTTGATAGACAACCAGTCCATTCCCAATATTACATCTAATCCGTTCAAAGGCAAGCATATAAGATTCACCTTGAATCTTCGGCCCTCTACTTCTAGCGAGCATCCAACACAGGCAGAATTGGTTGAAACTTGTCCAGATGCTGATGTCGAGACTATTAACTCGCATCCCAAGTCACGAGTCGACAATCCCAGTTTCTTCACACAGTCGTGGGATATGAAAGAGTGCGAAGCTCTTGAGTCAAATAACACTAACACACTGTTACCCAACAATAAACAATAGTCAAGTATAAGGCTACCTGACTGGGTGGCTTCTGTACTGGTCATAGCAAAAACTTAGCCTGCTGCTCTAGGCCTCTCTGTCGAGGGTGGTTGAGATCGTGTTCCTGTAGTAGTCTTCTTATTAGGACATTTGTTAGCAAAAATGTCATGGCTGGTCACACGTATAGCACTTGCGGGTGCTATCGCTACGTCCTCCATTGCCCGCGGGCTTCGTGCCGTTCCTCCTAAGGTGCTCCCCACCACAATTATAACATTGTAGCTTCCGAGAAGATGACAGTGGTCTATACTAGGGCATTTTCTGTTGCCAACCCTCTACACTATTCTTCTGAGGTCGGCTGACTCGACTGGGCCCCATCTTAAGCTGCTCAACACTCTTGGCCTGCTCCACCAAGATCGGGAACTCACGTACCCTCAATGGTACAATGAACCGACGCAGCTCATGTTTCAATCCATCCTCAAACTTCTTGTAGTGCCACTCTTCTGTGACCGCCTACGAGTAGAACCTCGCAAGATACTCGAATCATTCCACGTACGCCTGTACTATCTTATTCCCCTGCTACAGGGTGAAGAACTCGACTTCGCACTCATTTCTAGCGCTGTCTGGAAAGTACTTCTCCAGGAACCTCCTACAAAAGTTGACCCATGTCACCTCCTCCTCTCGGGTCTTCATCTATTGCTGCATCCCCATCCACTAGTATTCTACATTTGTCACCAATAGGAATGTGGCAAATGTAGGCTTCTGGGCCTTTGTGCACTTAATTACCCTGAAGATCTTCTCACATTCATGTAGCCATGCGTTTGCCTCATCTGGGGTGGCTTTCCTTGTGAATTTCGCTGGCTTATGACGCATGCTATCTTCAATCGTCACAGGTCTGACTGGTGGAATCATCGCCCTCAACTACGCTGCCACAGGTTGCATCGCGTCCACCATCCTATGGATTGCATTAGCAATCTCGTCAACTCCAGCGGTATTTCTACACCTCCGGTTTGCCATTACCTTTGCATGCCATATTTTTTTGAGCTGTTAACATTAAACAACTCAGATTATAACAAACAATCAATAACACAACACAAGTTTACAAACAAAACGTGGTAAGCTCACTCCCCAAGTTCCCCAAAAACTTAGAACTTTTGCTCTGATACCAAATGTAACATCCCTACTGGAAATTACTTAATTAAATGAAATAAATAAGAGTTTAAATTCAAATGTCATGTTATTATTCCCAAACACGGAAAAATTTAAAATAAAATCCAGTTTGCCAAAATTTAAATGAAACTAGCGTATAATGTCTTACAAGTTCCAAAGTTCGATAAACAAATGAAAACACGGTAAAAATCCCTAGCTCACAATATCCCAAGCTAGCCATCTCTCCGCATCTACGCATCAACAACATCACCTGTAGCATCATCTGCTCCCGTGTAATGAATCACACGATCATCAACAATCACAAACAGAAAGGGTGAGCTTATAAAAATAAAAATAAAAATAAAAATAACATATAATGTAGCAGAATATAAGCAATGCACCCATCTTATTCATCCTAGTTAGTTCTTGGCCAAGACCTTAATACCCCTAGGATTTTCAAACTTCAAATCATACAAATAGTTAGTCTTGGATTCAGGATTTGTGATGCTCACACGAACCTACCTACTCGTGGTCCTACCTCTACGAACCTCCCCGCTTGTAGTCCTACTCTATGAACCTCCCCGCTCATGGTCCTGCCCTACGGACTTGCCCACCCGTAGTCCAACACACGTGATCCACCAGCTACGTACCTTCCCACACGCAGCATCTCCCAAGTGTGAGCACAGAACATATGAACCTACCTTGCTCGTATCCCCACATGAGAGTAACTGGATATGAACCTCCCCGCTCATATCATCACGTGTTCACCACCATCCATGAACCTACCCGTTCATGGCACAACATCTCCTGATCCAAGTATAGCATCAGTGCTTACAAGCAACACACGCAAGCCACTAACTGCAGCATTATCGCCTAGCGCAGCCTAAGCGCCGCTACGCGAAACCTGCACAGATCGCCTGGCGGGATGTCCTCGCCGCCAGGCGCCAGGCTCAAGCAGACCCACTTTTGCAGGGTGTATCGTCTGGTGGAACACACCTTGCCGCCAGGCACCACGCGGTGCAGGGACTTCCCTAGAGGTCCTACCGCCTGGCGCACACACCCGTACCGACAAGCGTTATACCAGTAGTGAAACTTTTACTGATTTTTATGCATCCAAACACAGATTGGCCTACAGCCCAAGCCATCCCAGCAATCCAGAAATACACTAGTCAAGTCAAGGTTACACTCTTGGTAATCCACAGCCATCACATGGTTCAATGTCTATTATTCGTAGTTGTCAAGTCAATTAATCAAGACCTATAATTTTACCAAGCACTTTAACTTTGCATAATATCCCAATCAAACCTATGGAAAGAAAACCACCAATCCAATACCTTACACTTAGACAATTCTTACTACTGCTCTGCATTGATATTAACATTTTTCTTCACTTACCTTCCAATTAAGTTACCTAATTCTTGTGAATTACTTAATCTGCCATATTAAATCTTCCAAGAGTTCCAATCTATAACTCAATGAAATCTTACCTTCCCAACTCCTACAATCCCACTTACCATTATCCTTTAGTCTGTTTTGGATTCTAGGTCCATATTGCCTATCACATACACATATAACCATAAAATCGTACACTTTACATTTCTATATTCTAGTTTATTACAACTTAAGCCTACTATTCTCGTTCCTCCAATTTCCCATCACGGACCAATACCCGAATCAAAATTCCACGTACCAACAAACTGCCAGGCTGAAAAATTCCAGCCATCGCTTGCGGAATCCCTTGCTCCTTGTTGTCTTGTCTCACCGCCCACTAGGCCGAAATCGTTCGCAATCCTAGAAGTAAGTATGCATCAAAATTGCCCAGACTAAATGCCAATTACCCGCTATAAATCAATTTCCTAATTATTCTCTTTCATCCCTTCTCACAATTCATAATCACCCCATCGTCCTTGTCATACAGGTAATTACTCAACATAATTCCATTCGATTAATAGCTTTCAACACCACGTACAAAGATTCAACAAAAATTTCTGGAAGCCACAAGGACTCTCGCATCAAATAACACCAACCAATCGCGAACAACGTCACACCGTCTAGCGGTTATTCATCATCGTCAAGCGGTTCATGCCAGAACCAAGAACACAATCAAAATGTGAGGTGTTTCCTAGCGGTAAGGGTTGGGTCGCACGACGGTTTCTGGGAAAAACCCAGAAACCTACTAAAAACAACGAAGAAAGGAGTGGAAGTCATGCAATTTGATCATACCAGAGCACGATACAATATACACGAATCAAACACATAAGAAAACAACTCCCCTTACTTGGATTCCTTTGCTCCCCCTCCAACAATGGCTTCCACTCCAAATCTTCTCTACTATCAACAATAATTCTCTAGAACTTCTCGGCCCAGTGACTCACACGAAAATACAATACTCTGCTCTCCTCTAATTCCCTTCTCTCTCTGAGTTAATACCCCTTAATCACCCTTTACTCCAATAAAACGAAAATTAACTTAGAATTGGTTTAATGGTTATTCAATGATCATTAACAGAATGTTTTCAGCCCCCTAACCTAAGTTGCCTGTCTTGGCTGCTTGGGTTCCTAAGCCCTTTCATATTCATGCCAAAAGAAAATTTGGCAAAAAGAAAGTTAAATTCGTTCTTAACAAGGTTTGAACCCACAACCCCTCAATTACTAAATTAATGCACAACCAATTCATCCAATTCATGTTTCATGATAATTCCTGTAATTTTAGGATTACATTATCACCAATCGCATTCATACATAATCATTAAAATAATACTCATTAAAATAACATAGAATTGGCACACATAGGACATGAACCCAAGTCCTCTCACACAATCAAGTACTTTCAACCACTTAAGCTAGTACTTTTCCACATTATAACAATTTGCATTAAATGCCATAAAGGCTCCTACTACCCACGTTTATTAAATAATTATTTATTTAATTATTTAAATTTCTCGGGTCTTACAGTTTTTAAAAATGTACTTAAGTAAAAACTTATACTTTAAATCAAAACAACAATCATCTAAATATTTTCAAATAATAATAGCAAATAAAAGAAATTACATCATCTTTAACCTTTACTTTTAAATAATTTAACAAAAGATGCTATCACACTTGCTTAATTTGTTGAACGATCTCAAATATGTGAGTTCTTGTCATGATTAAATCCTGAATATGATACTATTAGGGCTCAAATTCTTGGGAAGGAAAAACTTCCTTCTCTTTCTGAAGTCTTCTTCATTGTCCAAGGTGCGGAGGCTTGTTAAATGGCCATGATAAATGGGCCAGTGAAGGAGCTACCATGTTCTCCAAAAAGACTTCCAACCTGGGACTTTAAATCTTGCAAGTCTGAAACTTAGCTTAAAAGGTAAGGAAGAGCATTGGTGCTTTCGTTGTAAGAAATTTGGCCATACAAAGGGTACTTGATTTAAGTTACATGGAAAGGAGAAGGTTCTCAATCGTCTAGCGAAAGTAAAAGGAACACCCTCAAGGAAAGCTTATCAAGCATCTTCAAATTCTAAACATCTTGGTAAAACACCTCCCTCTTCACCTAAGGAAAGAATGCTTGCATTATGTGCCGAGATTGAACATCTATATAATGAACATATACAAGAAAATCCTTATAATGAAAATTCCTAACAATCAAACTATATAACGAAAACTCCTAATAATGTACAAAGTGAATTATGATCTTGTTAATAAGGGTCTTGTTGATGGACTTCAGGTACTACCACATAAGCCAATTAGGATTGGACATTATGAAAGAATTAGATATTTTAACATATTAAACCCCTTATATAGAAGAGTTAAGGGTTCTCTAAGCAAATAAAAGATACACAAGGATGTCTTTACAAAATCCTAACCCTAGCTTCTAGAAACTAAGGCAAATTAGGTTACAAAATGAGAGACAAAATGAATTACTATGATGTGTGCTATGTGATTTTCAACCAAGCCTTAAAGGCCTAAAAAAAATGTGTGCCAAATGTCTCGCAAATGGCCAAAAAGGTGCTAAAGACAAAGGAGACTAAGTGGTACAAAGATGGTACAAGGTACATGTGCTTTTTGCTTTATGCTTTCCTCTCTCATCCACCAAGGTGCCAAGTCACCTATGCTTTCCACCTTGCATGCGTCACATCATCCACCATACTTAACCTTAACTAAACCTACAAAACACATAAAAAAAGATTATCATGTTGACTTAGGTTAAGTCAACTTTAGCCAACTAGTCAACCCTAGTCAAAGTAAACAAGTGAACCAAGGTTAAGTTAACCAAGTCAACTTAGGGAAATTCAAACATAATAAAAAAGAATGAAAGGAATGAAGGATTAATGAACTTAATTCCTAAACATTCTTAGTCTTCTTAAGCATGTTCCTCCATCCTCGGTTGGGGTCAAGACTACATCAATGTGCTATATGCACTTTGAACTCAAGTTGCACTAATTCTCATTCAACTCACTTGCAAACATTCATTGTCCAATTAGAATTTGTGGAACTTGAGTTCAATGTTCACATAGCACATGCTCGAAAGTGAATGTCGAAGGCATTTAAGATAGATCTTTATGGATATAGGGATTTACATCCTCTTTTGGTAGTTGGTAATCTACTAAAGATTAACAATTTAAACCATAAATTAATTTTTCTGGACTCTATTAGAAAAGGTGAGATTGAGCTTATTGGTGTTCAACAAGAGGCAAACTACTACATTTATTTGGATCAAAATACACAAGCCTTGAAAAGAAGAAAAAAAGAAATGAAAATAGGCAACAAAAGGATATTAAATTGGAACAAATCCTCAAGGTGTAACACTTTGTGTTCTTCATTCCACTAAAGGTCTTAGCCTCAATACCCTTTATCTTACCCCTATCCTTATTAAAAGCCAAATAAAAGCCCTATTGATCTACCAAGGTATGTGTTCTACTGGTGGGAAATTAGAAAGGTTTCAAATAAATGCAAGGAAAAAAATCAATAATGCAAGATAATGTTTAAACTAAAAATTTATTCAGTGATTGGAATATGCTTCCTCTGCTCTCGAGAAGACATCTCAAAAGATTGTGGCCACTTTGGGGTCATATGGGTTTCAAAAAGGAACTAAAGTTGTGTACAAATTTGTGAATCATACTCAAATACTATCTTCGCAGCACAAGCATACAAAAAACCACAACACACTACTTAAACTAAATAAGAGCAACAAGAATCAGCCACAAGAATTTAAAGTGAACAGAATTTAAAACTGAAGGACCAAAATTGCAACTGACATAAACAACATAAGTCATTAACTCTAAACAAACCATGAAAAAACTTGACTACGAGGAATTGAGAAGTTAGGAACCAATGCATAAGTCATAAACAATCCAGAATTGTGGTTACTATTTTTAATTTTGTTGTCTTATGATCCTACATCAATTCACTGCCCATATCTAAGCTTTAACATATTGTAGTAAGTGGTTTAGGATCATGCATTATGTTAGGGATTGTGATGCATGTATGTCATGGTATGATGAATGCTTGTACACTTGTGTGATTATGTGAACTATATGTACATATGTATGAGATGGTATGATGTGATGAGGTGTGGCATGAATGAGTGTGCATATGTTTTCAGACAATATGAACACTCTAATAGTTGTAAAGCCATGATGGTTTCTTTACTCAGAGGACTTTTTTGAGTTAGGGTAAAGGGATTTCGTTACTTTATAAGTCTTTAGCATGAGCTTAGCAAGAGTGCTCCACCTAAGGCTTTGTTGAGTAAGTCTATGAAAAGTAGGGAATGAGACTTTTTCAGGAGGCGTTGGTGCACAAGAAGGGTATATTGGTTAATTATGAGAGAATGTCATACCGTTAATATTACTTGGTGGTAATATTCTGATGCGTTCAAGTTGTGGTGTCTAGAACATGTTGGTGGATTTTTTTTTATGAATGAGTTATGTTACATTATATATGCTACGTGTGTTACATGTTAATATTCTTGTTATGTGATGTGATATATGGTTAGCTCACCCTTGCATGTTTGTGGATGTGGTTTCCACCTATGATGATCGTATGACTTACGTTATACATGAGTAGATGTTGATGCATATACTGTTGGAGAAGCTTAAGTGTGAGGAGTTCGTGGAGAATGTCTGGGAAGTTTTATTTTGACCTTTGAAAAGGTTCTTTTGAAATAAAATGTAATAGTGTAGTGGTTTTGAGTTTTCACATGAAGGATTTAATATTAAACCTCATCGAACGATTTAAGTTAATTGATTATATGAACGATGTTTTCATCTTGATGAATAAAGAGGTTTGGATGAATCTTTTATCAGGTGTTGTTTGAGATAAAAACAATTGTGAAAAAAATTCTTATCTTATAGGATGGTATCAGATGTTGTGCTTCATGTTTTAAAAGAAAAAAAAAATCATACATGTGACATCTTGAAAGAGGTGTTACAATATGCATGCAAAACTATCTAATAACTCAAAATGTAATAAATCACTATGAAAACCAAAATTGGCAACTTTGATAGCAAATGTACTTTATATCAGCATGACAATAAGTAGTTTATCTGGTTTGATATGTAATTTTGAATTGCATGCAATGCAGATGCTTGGAACCTAATTGAAACAGTACAAGCATGTATGAGATGCATGTAGAAACATTAAACTATGGCAAATTCACATATTCAAAATAAAAACCAAAATTGAGTTAGATGTAATGTCATGAATGGAAACCTATTTGAATCTCTAAAATGATGCATAAGATGCATGTAAAACTATTAAACAACACATAATTCACCAATTCACTTTTTAAAAGTAAATCTAGCAACATAACCAATAGTGGCATATCAAAATTTTTAGCAAATGTGGATCACCTAATTTATTATGAAAATTGGATTTATTAATGAGATGAACAAGCAAACAAGTGTAAAATGATCCTAATTTACTATTGGAACAAATAATTTGGCAAAATAAATTATAGTAAAAAATATAATTTTAACATAGCTTAGAAAACTGAATTAATAGATTTAACTACTAAAACTTTCAAAACTAGAAATAGGTATTGGAACTTAAATTTAACTATCGGAACGTTTATATTCATGGGAATAGATTAATAGATGAAAAGATGATGAAAAACATATTAGAAAACTAAAAGTCAATGGTAGAGTTTAGAGATAGTGAGATTAGCTAACTATTGAGGATTGAAACCCAAATTAGTCTCTTACAAACAAGTTTAATGGATGGAAGATTCCATAAACTAAGGGCAAGACTCAGAATATAATCTCAATCGGGCAACAAAAACAAAAACAATACAACAGTAAAAGGGCAAACATAAATTGACATTAATAGTATGAACTATAACAAATTCAATAAAGAGATATCTTTAATCAGTAAAAAAGAGACTGATTGCGGAAAACTAAATTGAAATTGAAAAAAGAAGAATTGAATTTGGAAAATAAAAGAAAGGGTTATTCATCTACCCAGCGTAATCTTCTTGTAATCACAAGGACAAATGGGCTTAGTACGACGGTCAACGACGACGATGAAGGGCAAGCAATGGCATCACCTCTTATCACTCTCGACAACATGAGAACCACACTCGAAAAGTTGGGCTTTTGAAGGCCATAAGATATGTTGAATGAATGTCTTGAAAATTTAGACTTTGGGAAGACAAATTTGAAACCAATTGGGAAAATGGAGCTTGGGAATGGCGGATTTTGGAGAAGACGAGCTTGGACCTCACTTCTTCGTAAAATGGAGAAGGAAGGAATTTGAATCTCAAAATTTCATTTTAATTCTCCTATTCAATTCCTAACAGTCCACATTTGGCAACCAAAAACTATCGGTAAACAACCACAAAAACCTTATCGACGGATATTACTGATGAATGATTGGTCCACAATTACCTAACTTATTCACCAACAAAAAAATTTGTTAGTAAATAAAATATCAAAGGTTGTTGCTAACATCCATTAGTAATTGCGCATTACTGATGAATCTTGATCCTTTAGTCATTTTCCATTAGTAAAGTCATTATTTCTAGTAATGTTTAAGTTTTCTCATGTTTCATGAGGGTAAGTTAGCTATTTTGGATTTTACACATAGGAAGTAGTATAAATGGTTTGATATTTTGTCACCATTTATTTATTTAGATAGTTTTCATAATAGGTATAACTTGTCTATGTTTCGTGCAATGTAGTTTCTTATCACGAGTTTGGTGTGGTCTCTCCATGTTTTTTGTATTTATCTTTATTTTATGTAATAATATTTCATGTGATGACAAATGATAGATGAACTTTGAGTTGTCTGTATAGTTGAGATAGTGATATTTAACATGAGCTTATTTGGAGTTAATATTAGTTTTTGTTATATTTGTGTTAGTCTTTTATGGATGTTAAGTTTATATTTTCATTGTAATGGAAATTGTATCATGGGTAGCCGAGATGATTAGTGGCAGCAGACAACATCAAGTTGGATCAACATGTTAAAATAAAATCATCGTATTTTAAGATAATAAATTATGGTTAATAAAAGATTATAATATCCTAAACATATTTGACCTAGACTTAAACTATCAAATTAGATCCATTCAGGTAAGAATTCATTAAAATATTATACAAAAACATGATTGACGAAGTAAACATTCATTAATTACTATTGTATTAACTACATTTCTCATGTTCATTACAAAAAAATATTTCATTAGTAACCAATTTTAGTAACTAAAAGTTGTTAGTCACTATAATGACCAATTTAGATACCAATTTAAAAAATAAAAAATTATTAGTTATCAAAATAGTCACTATTATAAAGAAAAAAATTATAATTGGTCACTAAATAAGTCATTAATTAATTAGAGACCAATTTAGAAACTAAGTCATTTTGGTAGCCAAAACCTAGGTAGTTAATTTTTAGTAATCAATTTCTTTTGGTAGCCAAAATCATGGTAGCTAATTTTAAAGACCAATTTAGTGATTAATTATAATTTTTTAATCATAATAGTGACTATTTTAGTAACCAATAATTTATTATTTTATAAATTGATATCTAAATTGGTCATTATAGTGACTAATAATTTTTTGTCACTAGGATGACTAACAATTTTTAATCACTAAAATTAGTTACTAATAAAATATTTTTTTGTATGGGTTGCTCGCTTGAAAGTTAAAGTGTCTTCTTACAAACATCTACTCTCACATCTCAGCACAAGAGGGACGATAGATATATTAAAGAAGACATCATCACATACTTAAAGAAAAATTGAAAGAGAAAGATCTTATAAGGATATATACATATATTACATCTTATAATAAAAGATTTCAATATATTTTAACTAATCATTACTTTTTATAATAATTAAAATATCGGTTAATACGGAACTATATTGATCTGTATCTTTGATAAGAGGTTGGCTACCCATGTGGTGTAATATACATCGAGATATCTAAATAAAAAAAATAATTTATTAATACTGAATATCTGAAGAAATATTTATTAAGTTCGGAACATATTTAAGAAAGAAAAAAGGTTGCAATGGGTACCACAAGCCTTAATTCATTGGATGTTTTTGATGAACCTTGAAAGTAGTATCTTTCGAATATAAAAACTTATACTTCATTGACCTTGGATACAGGGTGGAAGGAGGCAATGTCACGAGAAACAAAAGAAAATATGACGTGAAGTTGAGGTAGATGCTAAGAGGAAGGAACAATGAAGTCAATTGTCCATGCATCTATAGAAAGGGACCTTTGTTGGATGGAAAGTTTGTCTGGCGCACGTGTGAAGCATACCACTTGGAAATTGAGGAAATATCGAGGGAATACAACGGTACCTAAAATTCAATACTACTAACGATTCTTTGAAGAGCGATTTACTAGGATAAATATTTCAATAAAATCACTTTCAAAATCTTAATACAGTAAATTTATGATCTTCTTCTTTAAAATATGCTTAATTTTCTCATTTATATTCAAAGGAAGACCTAAACTCATATTTACATTTTCAATTCAATCTCTAAATTCTAATGCTTTTGTCTCTTTAGTCTTTGAGTTTGTGGTTATACTTTACTATTTTAGTATTTTAGTTATATGACATATGACAATCTTATTAGAATGATTATATATTCACATTATTAAAGCTAAGAAAAACATTCATATTATAATCCAAAATAATAATATTTTGACTTTATTTAATTTATTTTTTAATTTAAAATTGTACTATATTATTATATTATTAAAGAAAGTTGTCAAGCGAGTGTATTTTTTTAAGGAATCTAAAAATATTATTTTCCTAATTGTTTGAATTTATTTCGAACATATAAATAATGAATAAATGCATATAATGATCCCTTTCGATATAAAAAATGAAGATAATAAATTTATGAATATTTTTATATATTATCCTTTTATTTATTTATTATTTTTAGCTAATGTCAAAGTCAACCGAGACTTCACTCCAACATAATCATTTGCTTCCCATGCATTTTATTGAATTCATTACATAAACAAAAATACAACTAATTAATAGGATCTGGAGTCTATTTCCCTTACATGACACGTATCATACAAGGCCCGCTGTGAATTTTTCCGTAAGCAATTCACAACAAGTTCTTGTGATTGTCAAGAAAAAAAAAATCCAAATACGAATAAATGTTAATAACAAGTATGAAAAAGAACGAGAAACAGGTACGGAGGAAGTAAACAACCGCTAAAACAGTTTTCTTTCCCAAATAACATAAAGTAAACCTGCACCTAAACAAACGAACCTCGTGTTTTTTTTTTTTTTCCTGTCTAATACATTCTTCAGGACACAATTTTTCTTATTTTGTAAACATTATTTGAAATCACAAAATCATGTGTTGTTGCGACTCGTTGAAAGAAGAGTCAGAACCACATAAATCCTGTGATTTCTGAAAAATTATTGTGTATTTACAAGAACGTTTTAGACAACTAAAAGGAAGAGTGTTGGTCGTGTTTCTCCTTTGCAATATTGGTTACCGTGGTGTGATTTAGCTAGAGCTTAACGATCTCAGGAATGTGAACCGGGTAGCGATCAATGCAATCACTCCAAGGGCCATCAAGGGGTGTCTGAATGGTTCTATTGCACTTCCAAACAGCACTGTTGCACTTGAACCCACTTCCGAACGCAATCTGCCAAACCCTATCACCTTTCTTCATTCTCCCCTTGGACTCAATGTAGTTCAGTTCGTACCAAAGCGAGGAAGAAGAGGTGTTCCCGAAGCGGTGCAGGGTCATTCTGGAAGCCTCAACATGCTCAGAAGAAAGCTGGAGGTTCTTCTGCAACTCGTCGATCACAGCACGCCCACCGGCGTGGATGCAGAAGTGCTCAAAGGCTTGTTTGAAGTCAGGGATGTAAGGCTTCCATCTGGGGTTGAAGATTTTCCTTCCGATAAGCATGAAAAGGAAAAGTAACTGCTCCGAAGCAGGAAGCACCAGGGGTCCCATGGTGGTTATGTTGGACTTCAATGCTTCTCCTGCTATGGCCATGAGGTCCTTCGAAAGAGAAATCCCCACTTTTCCTTCTTTGTCTTCCTCTTCAAACACGCAACGAAACGCTTTGTCGTCGGAACCCTTGTGGGTTCTCACCACGTGAACCAGTCTGTACTTAGCCCTCTTGCGTTCGGATTTTCTGTTGGATAGAAGAATGGCAGCACCACCCATTCTGAACAAGCAGTTCGGAAGAAGCATGGCTCTCTCATTGCCCTGGTAGTAGTTGGGGGTTATGATCTCGGTGCTCACAACCACTGCGTTGGAGTTAGGATGGATTTGGAGAAGGTCACGAGCCAGGTCGATGGAAATAAGCCCTGCACTGCACCCCATTCCTGAGAGGTTAAAGCTCTTGATATTGCTTCTGAGTTTGTACTTGTTGATCACCATGGCTGACAAAGATGGCGTCGGAGAAAAGAGGCTGCAGTTCACTATGAGAATGTCAATGTCCTTTGGCTTCAGACCCGTTTTCTCGAACAAAGAATCCATGGCGGAGAATATCACAAGTTCAGCTTCACCTCTGGCTGCTTCCATGGTGGGTTTGGGGGGGATGTAATGGATCGCCGGAGGGAGACATGTTTCTTCTCCAAGGCCAGATCTTTCGAGAATCCTCATCTGGAAGTCGACGCTTTTGGGGTTGTTCTTGAGTATGAGGCGCGAGTGCTCCATGAAGGTGGCAAAAGGGACACGGCACGTGACTGGTGGCTTGAAGCAGGAGTAGTCGACGAGGAACACCGTGCGTGGCTTGGACATGAAGTAGATGGTGGCGATGATGATGATGAGGAAGGAAGAGGAGAGGATTTGAACGAGGTCAAGGTGAAGAAGAGAGTTCCAAAGTTTGAGGATTTCATCTGGGCCTAAACGAAGCACCTCAATCAAGGTTCCAAGCATTAGGGGTAGGATGATGAGGGTTATGATGTGGTTGACAAGGTATTGGTAGCCAAGTTTCACATACTTGAGCTTCACTGAGTTTGAGGAATGAGGCATGATGGTGGGGGTGAGTTTAGTAGTTTGAGGTGGGTGGAAGGTAGCTAGGGTTGAGAATTGTTATGGGATTGGGTGGTATAATAAGTGAGGGCGTAGGGGTGGTGAGGTTTTAAAGGCAAGAGGGACCCTACGCAATGAAGGGGTAGATGAAGGGATTTAATGAAAGAGTCTACATCACCCAACGCTCATCTAAGTTGGCATTCATTTTCATAACTTCCCCTTCCACTTCTAACTAAACCTTCAAGCACTTTTTCACCGCTAAAACTTTATCAGTTTTTTTTGTACAGTTGTCTTCGCCTATTATATTTTTTGTGGCCATGTTTTCATCCACTTAAATGTGGCTAGAAAGCCACACAGAACATATTTGCAACCAAATGACACGACAAACAACATACACCAGAAACTGCTTCAACTAGTAGATCCAACTCATTAAACACGAAAGAGAGAAATTATTATAAGCCATGTGTAAGGGGAGGTTTAAATTTATTTATATATTATAAATTATAAATTTGTTTTCTTTTAATACATGTGAAATTTCTAATATATTTTCTTATTTTAAGCACATATATATTCAACCTGAAATTATATATTAATAATTTAAGAATAGTTTTTTGAAAACAAAATATATTATAGATTCAAGAAACAAACGGATATGGATATGTAGATGATAAAAAATGTTAATTTAACGAGAAGGATTTGCGTATGTGTATGGTGGATTTATTAGTCTCAAAAATGGGAGGCAGCATAAATCAAAGTAATGAGGTTTTTAGATTCTAGAGAGCATGCATGTTGATAGGATATGAATTAATTGAGGTACAAATGGCATGGATGAGTGGAGTTTTGTTGGATTTGATCGATCTCTTAAGGAATGGGCCCTTTTGTTTTTTTATCAGAAAGTTCTCAAATCATTCGAAAGCATTGACTCATTGTTTGTCAATTCTTGCAAAGGAGAATGATTACGTATCCTCTATTATTTGCTGCCACGATGAAACAGAGAAGTGTAGATCTAAAGAAAACGCACGTGTCCTCTATGCATGAGACATTTGAGTCATCTACATGCGCTGCACTTTGGTTTTCATTACAGGTGGGGAGCCAGAAGATTCTTCTTTGCCATTTAGAGCTGTGCTAAAATTAATAATAACAAACTTAGAAGGTAAGGAAACAGGAAAACTAAGAGTATAGCGTTAGGCGTTGGATTTATTATGTTTATAGTAAATATAAATTTATATTATAAAGAAAAAACTACATCAATATTTACACATTTTTTATTGTAAAAGTCATAAATTTAATATTTGAATTTTACAAAATCTCTTAAAAATTAAGACATTGTATCATAAAAATTAAAATTGTCAGTAGCAAAAATAAAATATTATATAATTAATTAATTAATTAACTAACGTGTGGTTCTTCCCAAACTTTTCCATCAGAGTAAAAGTTAAAAAGAAATCTTAAAAGTGATAGAACCACATAATTAATGGAAAGACTCACCCTACTTGTGAAGAGAAAATATTTATAACTTATTATTTGTTACAACTCTTGAAGTATAATGTTTTAACCAATATTGCTAGAGTGAATGCATTTAAGTTCTTGTCTATTCGGAAGTCTAGGGCTGAATTTGGTCCAATTTTATCATTGAAATACTTTTACAAATCGAGAAAAAAACATATTTACAAATTTTGAATAGAGCTTGAAAATGTTTTAGACTTTTTCTTTATCATGATATGTATTATAATTTTTTTTCAACAAAGAATAATATATATATATATATATATAAAGACACTTTGGGTGTTTCAACTCGAAAAAAAAAAGAGTTAAAAAAAATGTTGTAGTTCACACACAATTTTCCTAATAATCCTAGGTAGAGATTGTAAAGACAACTATTTCTAAATAGT
>Ga0214543_1002814_pt1 | contig 34215 bp, 10 predicted proteins | sample CNSS2metaG_FD_160094 | JGI IMG/M metagenome (GOLD analysis project Ga0214543, IMG submission 160094) | Root nodule microbial communities from cowpea collected in UCLA plant growth center, Los Angeles, California, USA - CNSS2 | ecosystem: Host-associated > Plants > Roots > Nodule | place: USA... | reverse complement strand
CTCCTTACCTTATTTTGGAATTGTTGTGAGTTCCCCCTTGATCACCAATGATCTTCCTTTAACTCTCTCAATGCAGCTCATTTCCTCACTCAATCCTCACAACAATTCCAAAATAAGCTAAGGAGACTAGGTTAGGGGAGCTGGACTCCGCTATTATGTTTCGTGCAATTATTTTTGGTTGATGATTGAATAAATACAACATGTATGGTGATAATTATGTGAACTTGCATTTTCTGGAAAATTTCCAGAAATCGTCTGATGGGCCTTCAAAGCCGTCAGGTGACTCATACCATTTCAACTGCATTTCTAGGTTCGAAGGGAAACCGCCTGGCGGCACGAACGAGACCGTCAGGCGACGCTTGTTGTTCAACCCAATTATGGGTTCTTTGATGAAGGGCCTAGCGGTAGTGGGCGACCTGCCAGGCGATGCAAGCCATCTGGGCTTGATTTTTATGTTTTCTAGGTTCTAGGCAGAATCTAATCGGTGGAAATGTTGTTTAGATTATTAATTGATTAAATGGGAGCGAATGATCATGAACTTATATGGTAATGCAAGGAAAATTGAAAGGGATTGGACATGAACTTGTTTAGGGTTTTTCAAATTGGGGATTTGAGGGTTATGAAAGTGGGATATTGGAAGTGTATGAAATTATGTGAATTTGATTCTGGTTAAAGAATAGGTACCTTGAGTAGCAATGAATTGCGGCTGTAATTGAGTAACAGATCAATGTAGGGTATTTTGGGAGTTTTTGGCATTCGCAGATACAGTGAAAAAGTTGGGATTTTCCCAGGATTTCATGTGCCGCCTGGCGGCACTTGTGTCATCGCTAGGCGCCAACGCAGTAGATTCCTTACTGCGTGGCTGTGATGGTAGGTGCTAGGGTTAGGTTTCGTTGTAGTCCTAATTGGAATTGGAAGGACAAATTTGAGGATGTTTTTGAATGATTAATGGAAGAAAAATAATGTGTGAATTAAGGTGTTGACTTAAACTTAGAATTTAGTGAATATCATATACTTTGAGTTAACTTGGAGGAGCTGGAACTATGGGCAGAGGACATGAGTTGTTTAATGGTAGTGTAAAGGTAAGACTAGTAGGAGTTGTGTGAAAAACAAAGTAATAGCACTTTGGAATATTGGAGAGGGGATCAAATTAATGAGACATGGAACTAACTAATGGTGGAATTAGTTTAATAGTTGAAGTAATTCGTATGGGTTGATCTGTGTACTGTGCATTGTGTCTAAAGTATAAGAGAGGGAGACTCGGTACATATAAGTGATGCATTTCCTGGTTGTAATCTAGTACATATAAACATAAAAAGAAAGTCTTAGCGTGAATATTTAGATATTAAAATCTGTGAGAGAGCATGTGAGGACAAGTCTCAATTGTGTTGAATGAATCTTGTGGGCTTCAGCACAGGGTGATGCATTAAGGAGCTTGGATTACTTGGAAAGACCGACTGTAGTGGAAAAACAGCATGTCTCGCAATATTGGTGCATCGCTTGGCGGTGGTTTAGAGCCGCCAGGCGATAGTTGTGGGTTCAGAGGGCTTCTATGACGCGTGCGCCTGGCGGTGAGGGGAGTCCGCCAGGCGATGTCTGCAGCGTTGGATTTTCTAAGGCGCTTGGCGGTACGCGTCACACGCTAGGCGGTTTGGAGGTCTGATGCGCCTGGCACCTAAGGAGTTGCGCCAAGCGATACCGTGAAGAAATTGTGGTTGATTGTTTTGGGTGTGCGAGATCTACAAGGCTTCTAGGATATCTTAAAGGTCGGTTTGCTGGTGTTCTTTGAGTTGTGGCTCAGAACGTATCCCTAGAGTTGAGCACGGGATGGCATATGAACACAAGGAACCCTTGAGTTGAGCTCGGGTTGGCGAGTGTTACCGATGTGAGTGTGCTGGTTGTGGCTAGTACGAATGGGTTCAGATAGATTGTCCTCCTTAGTAATTAGCTGACGAGTTTGGTAGTCTTGGGACGTTACGACTATGTTTGTATTTGGGAACTCCACCTGGCGTTACAGTGTGTGATCCGTAGCATGGTTTCCCGCACGTGCTCTATCAGTTGTGGCTGATAGGTATGACAACAAGACATCTTGAGGTACTCACTAGAAGACGTAAAACACGATTAACATGGTTGTGGCCATGTGGTATGGAATCAAAGAAAGGAATTCTTTTATGTGTTTTTGTGATATATATATATATATATATATATATATATATATATATAAATGTGCTATATATATATGTTTATTTTGTTAGCTCACCCTATCTACTTGTGTTTGGCGATGATCATGTATGCGATACACAGGAGCAGATGATGTTGCAGGTGGATCCGGTGAGGCTTAGCGACGAAGCGGGGATAGACTTGGGAAGAGTTTTTATCAGATTTTTATTATGTCATGGAATAAATTGTAAACTGTTTCACTACTAAACTTTGATCTTGTAATGGAGTTTTATACTTATAAATTGGAGGTTGCTTTTAATGATGTAATAAGTTTTAAATTTCCCATGTTTTTAGGAAATGAATTTTATAATTAATGAGATTTTATTTTTCTTATTTTAATTTATTATTTAAATCTGAAATATCTGGTCGGGATGTTACAGTATCCAATTGCCCAATCACATTAATTAGGCTTATACTAAAATTTCAAAGTTTTTACAAGCACACAATCTAAAGAATTCAAGAAGACAAATTTTGAATCCCAGAAGACTTGATTACTCACCTAGTAACACCCTATTACTAAACTATACCTATAAACCCTATCCTAAAACAATCTAAAAACTAAAATTGAATTGAAAAAATGAAAATAATATTTCCTTGAACAAGATTAACACAACAAAAAAGAAATAACCAAGTGAACCTCTATGTTTTCTTTAAACCATGGTATTGATGACAAAACTTACACGAAAAAAGCTTCAAGAACATTTTTCACCTTAGTTTGGCCTTAAGTTAAGAACATTTTAATAGACTGATACATCTTTTAATCAATTAAAAAGTCTTTTATTAATAACACAAGCTCTAAGGCATTTGGAACAACTTTTTAATTTCAATTTTAGGATTAAATCATGAATGAAAAAAAACCTACAAAAATAATTAATCACATATATAGTACGCTCTAAAACACTTCTAGATATTCATGATCATGGTTAAACTTCAAATTCTTCAAAGAAAGGTTGGATTCGTTAAATATGTGAACCATAGCTTTAACATCAAATGTTCCTAAAATTCGTGCATCGCTGCCAAGACTCAATGCTTGAGCAACCATGATGTCTTAAGCATAATCTACTCTAAAGAAGAGATTTGACTCAACATCTCTCTTGGTCATGCATAAGCATTCACTTAAGGTATACATTCTCACTTCAATGTCCATGTTGTTGTTCAAATGGTAATTAGTGGTGCAAGTAGCTTGAGTGGTATCTCATTACTTGAATAATGTCATCATATTAACCTCTTTAGTCGCATAGAGATTTACAAAAAATTTAAATTCTTTTTCTAATGTAGTAAAGTGGTAAGCAAGGTGTCAATCTAGGGAACTCCAAATTTAGTATATATTTTATGTTGGTTTAACCATGGAAACTAAGAAAATTATGAAGGAAATTGTAAAATATGCTAACTAATATAAAATGATGAATGAAACTAATGCAAATAAGCTAAGAATGACAATAGAAAATATGTACAATTGTAATAGTGTATGGTGTAAAATATGAATAAAATGCTCAAATGAATGTGTAAATGAGGTTAAAATGATGTATGATGATGAATGAATAGGAAAAACACGAAGGAAATATGAATGAAATGTGATCTGGATCCTAAAACTACCTAAAACAATGTATAAACATGATTTACAAAACTGTTTGTGAAAAGTCCTAAGTGGAAACAAAAAGGTGTTTGATGAAATATCCCTAAGAATTGAAATTGTGATTTATGCAAAACTAATGCATGGAACATATTTCAATGATTATTAACATGCAATGAATGTGTTCAAAACTGAAAAAATACCCAAAAATCTCAATTTCAAACCAAGATTTGGCAACAAATAAGCTAAAGTAGTATACCAATATTTTTTACAACAAATGTGATATGCATAAAATGGGTCTAACTGATATGTGATGCATGAATTCAGGATATGAACATCTAAACAAATCTTAAAAAATGTAAAAATATGAATTACAAATTGTTTAATAAAAAATATATAAGAAACCTTACTATGCAAAATGTGTTTGACAGAATGTCTGAGAAAATTAACAATCTAAATTATGAAAAATGAATTATTGGAATAAGTTTAAATCACTAAAACAATGTATGATATGAATGTAAGACCATAAAACAATGAAAAAATCACTAAATCACCTTTAAAACCAAAATTGGCAACAAGGTCTGAGTGTATTAATATGTCAGGTTCTATTATGCAAAGATGAGTTATATGTAATCAAATGAATGAGACTAATTAGAATTCCTAAAACTAAGCATTAGATGCATGTAGAACTAGTAAACAACATGGAATGGTCATATTTGCAATAAAAAACTAGAACTGACCAACACTAGTCAACCACCAACGTGACAACTTTGACATCAAAGTGTATTTCCTAGTTTGTGATGCAAAATGTGTTATATAAAATGCTATGGATGGAATGATGATATGATCATGCAAAAAGTTGTAAAAAAATGCTAATTGAACAAATAATCCGAGAATTAACAAAAAGAACCGGTACAAACCAAAAAAATTCCTAAAATTAACAAACTACTTAACTAGAAAAACTAACTAAACTGTAAAAAGTGAAAAACTGAGAAATAAATATGTAATTGAATGCACAAGCATGAATCTAATACTATCAACATTCAAACCCAAAACTATTAAATAACTTAATGGTGAACAAAAAATCCAATATTCTTAATCTAATCTACTTTTACTCCAATCCAATCCATTTAAGATTCATTTTATTAAAAACTAAATCCATTTAAAATCTATTTTATTGAATCTACATTTTATATATATATATATATATATATATATATATATATATATATGATTGAATTTTCATTCTCTAAATCCAAATTTTCAAATATGGATTATCCAAAAAAATCCAATCAAAATTTTTAATTTAATTTTTTAATTATGTTAGAATAAATGTTAAGATGGACTAGCCCAGACCAAAGATCGAGAATGGTCAACCCAAATTCGACAGAGTTGACTCTGGTTGAAATTCAACTAAGCTAGTCCCGATAAAAAATCAGCAAAATTTGGTCGATGGTCGAATTCAATCTAATCGACCTAAAAAAACTATTCAATTAAGTTATTAATAACCATCATGTTTTTTTTGTATGAACAAGTATTCATGAAATTTTAATATTTTTCTCCTAAATAAAGAAAATTATTTGTAGGTGTAGGGACACTTGTAACATCTTACAACTAATGCTTAACACATCAATCACATTGCTTTATCACACATCTTACATATTGTTTTTCAAAAGTTGCTTTCAAATTTGATAAATTCAATGCGCTTTGCTTGTTGATACTAACACTAATATAAGGAGGAACATGGTCAAAGTTAAAGCTATTGACTATATGTTAATATGATTTTTTCTTTATCTTGTTAACATGAATTTTATTTTATTTTCCTAAACCACAACTTTCCTTTTTATTTTAACATTAACATTCATGCAATTGTATTGTTTCTGTCACAGTAAACAGAACATCATGATGATTGAAGGACATTAGTTAAAAGGTGTTAAGAGTAAATCAACACCAATGTCTCAATTTGAACAGTTAAATTAAAGCTACTTATTTAAAAAAAAAATAACGTGTTCACATAAAAAATAAAATGTATAGATGGAAAGACATAGAAAAATCAAAATTGGATTTTAATTTTTTTTGTTGTCAATTGCAATTCTGATCAATAAATTAATTGCAGTGGGAAAGAAAAAGCAACGCCCTCAACTTTAGATAACAATAATTAAAAATATAATTTTAGTATATTAAAAATTTATCACTTTTATAACAAAAAATCTAGTTATGTCGGTACAATAATAAATCTCCCCTCACTATTTAGAAAAAAAATAAAAATTATATTCTAACTTTCTACACTGCATTTCAACTTAGGACATTATTTCCGTAATGTACTACGGTCTGCACAAGTAAATTTTGAATAAAATTAATTTCCAATACATTAATTAGTTATATACCTTATATTAAAATATTTTAATAAGTTCAAGGTTTCAGGTATAAAATACATTTAAATTTATGTCACATTTAATAATTAATTTCTTCATTTTTACATTTTCATTATATTTGTAACCATTTCCCTATTACTTTTTTCTCTATACCAGTAAACATATAAAATGAAATATACATTTAATATTACTAACAATAATAACTAATTTTCTTTTAAATTGTTAGGTTTATTTGTTTCTCTTAAATTACGTTACAAAAGAAAAATTAAAATAATAAATATATATAAGAAATAGAGGTTAATCATACTGATGTAAAAAAAAAAAAGAAAAGTTAAATGGCTAACTTGCTTGAACTTGCAGTAGCTATATTTAGAGATGACCATTAAAAAATTATAAATTTCATGTAATTTACAAGTGAACGATAATAAGATTCTTACTTTCGGCCCCAAAAGTTATTTCTGAGTCATCACTGAGTAAGTTACTTTTACATTTACTAATATTAAGATAAGATAAGATAATGATTTGGCTAGAATTTGACATCTGAACACCAATCTCAAAACTCATACATCAGAAAACAGAGCAGGATATTTTTCCTGTCACTATTGTGTTGTTTGGCCTTTTATTGACACTAAATAATACAATCATAGCATAACATACTTTAAAAAAACCAACACCCACAAAATGGTACAGCAACATAGGAAAGATATGGAAACAAATTGGAAAGTAATGGTAAAGGAAATTTGCATGTTTTTAAAGTCAATGGAAAAGCAACAGCTTCAACTTTTGACAGGTGTAGGGTAATATAGATATGCAGATATAGCTGAACTTTATAAATATCAGTGAATATCTATAACTGTTTAATAAAATTCAAACTGAAAAACTAAAGGTATATAGTAAACAAAATTTACTTAAAATATATTTGCACTAAACAAGTAATTACAAAATAAATGTCTACAAAAAGAATATTCTGTTTATAATCAAGCACATTAAGCAATTTAAACTGCAGATATGTCCAAGTATCATGATACCTGTCAGTCATTGTTAGTTAAGAAGTATACATAAGCAATCATGTGGCTTCTATACTTGGAAACTTTAGTAAGAGGTCCTTCATTACGCTCATTCAACTTCAAATTTGATGTTGAGCAAGAATTAACGCAGATTAATAATATCTTTACACTATTTGGTAATCTCTAGGCCAAAAAACAACAAAGATCACTAGTGACTTTAATTTTGCTTCAAAGCATTGTAGTGGTCTTAGTCTTGATTACTAAGAAAGCATTCAAATTGATAATGATAGTGTTTTCAATGTAATCAATGAGATTAGAGACAGTCTAATAAGCTTGAGTTATCTTATCATCCTGCAATAGAAAAGAAAATAGCATTCAAACACATATAATAATTCATTATTTGAAGATACATGTTTAACAATGTACAACTCACCACTCCTAGTTCCTATACATAAAACTAATAATAGCTAGCTACCACCCTATCTAGTGTTGGACTGCTGCAATTACCTTACAGTTCACAAACATACTTCGATCCTTATGACACAACAATGACTTCCTTCGTATATCTGTTACTCAAACAAATTACTCACATTGTCTACCACTACCATGGTCCTGTCAGTGTCCTTCTCAAGCATTGTATTTTACTTATCCTTGGCTGGCATGCAGGGTCCGAATCCTGATAAGATAAACAAATAAATAAAGTTTATTTGGCTTTCAAACTGTGAAAATAAATTCAAAAATAATCTGTGTCGGTAAATTTCTATATTGGTGTTAACCAGTAGAAAAAAGTGAGGAAAAAAGAGGCATTTGATGAAGAGAACATTGGCAGAGAATCATATGCAAAACAGATTATACCTTGTTCTTCTGCATTTCCTTAATTTCTGCCTGTAACAAACCAATTGTAATCAGAGAAAGCCAAAACCTTTGTACACATTTTACTGATAAGTGATAAGGATGTTTGGCGCAGAATGACAGCATACCTGTTTTTTTTGCAATTCTCTGTTTATTTCCTTAAGTTTTGCAACTTCAGCTTCCAGTTCGAAAGTGTAGGCCTGCCATTCACAAGAGATAGAATATTATAGTTACGTGACTTACAGAAGATCCACCCACACAGTAAATCACTAGATTGTTGTTGACAAGAACGCATAATGACCAGATAGAAACAGTGAACATTTTTTTTTTTCTGTAAAAATCTTTAGAATAAAACTAACATTTTTGTATGAGTGAGAAACAAAAGAATGTTTTCTCAAAATGGTTTATCTTTTCAAAAGAAATTAAAGTCACATAATTTTGTATAAATATAAAATTAAAAATTTATTAATACTGCTTGAGCTGAAACTTAATTCTGAGATGGTTTAAAAAATAAAAACATGTTTTACCCTTACTTCTCTCTAAGTATATGTTAGAACAGTGGAACTAATGCAGTGATGAGTACTAACCTGCTTACGAGCCCGTGACCTGGCAGCTGATTCTCTATTTTTTATCATTCTCCTTTGTCTTCTCTCAACCACTTTCTCTATAGCGCTGCATTTTCTTCCCCTGTTGATTGCATAAGGAACTGGAGACAGTGAAGAGTTGTCTACATTAGTTCTTGTAATTACATCTGATGATATTTTCCTTGAGGGAGAAGCCTCTGGATTACCCGAGGCTAAACCAACCATTCCAACATTCAATGAATGCTCAATCAACCCTCCTCTTCTGCCAGGGCTAGCAAGTGGAGCACTATTCAACAAATGCATAGGAGCAGCAAAAGCTACATTTGCAGGCTTTGGAAAAAGTGGTGGTGGATGTTGTGTCGGTCGGTGAGAGTGGTTTGAGTTTAGAGGTAAAGGAGGAGGTTGTTTGGGAGCTAAGTTATTGTTGGTCTCCACCACCCTCTCACCCATATTCCCATTACTTCTATTAGGTTGTTGGAAACCAAGAAGTAGGCCATTGTTATTGTTTGGTCTAGGAAAGTTACCAAACCATCCACTGTTATTTGGTTTTCCAATTTGTTGTTGTTGAGGCACATCTTCTCTCACCACCCCAGCTCTCACCAAAAACTCCTCTAAGGTCATTTCTCCCAATGTTGGTTGCCTTTGAGGAATGGATGAACCACCATTGCCATTGCCATTGCCATTCCCATCATTGGTCCCACCACTATCTTTGATCAAGTCCCTCCAAACCTCATCTACTGTTTTCTGACTAAGAGTCCTTGGCAATGTCAAAGAACCCTGTCTTTGCAAACCACCACTGACTGAGTTAAGGTTGTGGCCTTCTCCTATACCAGCTGAAAATGCCAGGGCCTGAGTCTCTTCAGCTGTCCAAATGTTCTTCAAGAGTTCATCCATGTTCATGGACCCAAATTCCTTCCCAACCCCACCCATGGTGCTCTGAAACTCATCAAATGTAAGGGAGTATACTGATGATGGCTGTCTCAGCAGAGAACCAACATTTGCCGACGGTGTCTTCCCATGCATGGCATCCCAAGTGGGGTTATTATCATCGTAGTTCCTGAAGTTCATCTTTGCTTTCACTTTCCAAACCTTGAAGCAGACGTTAGAGCTTTACTTAAGCAAGCTTTGTCTTAGGTAGCAATCATGCCTCAGTAGATCGTGGGGTGTTTTCAGACACTGATTTGGAATGGTTTCCTTGGATTCAGAACAACTATAAAGAATAAAAAACATTGGGACAATTAAAGCAATTCACTGATAAAGTTACTAAAAGAGATCATTATTAATCCCACCCCACAATCCTTAAAAACAAAACATTCAGGCAGAACGCTGTTCCATCTTTTTTAAGGATCAGTAGCAAAACAGCTAGGAAAAAATTTCATCTAAAGCGCAAAAATCCAAAGCAGTGCACATGGTGAAACACTGAAGCCTACTATGATTGAATTGTAGAGAGAAGTCAGATCTAAACGTTGTGCTGTCTGTTATTTATGTATTTTGACCAGGTGAAAATATCTTAGTAGTTTTGTAAGTTAGATTAAATTAACCTAACACAAAATCTGATGATGTAGATAGAACTTAATTTTTCAAATGCTTCAAATTAAAAAGTTAAGTAATTTCTGCGAGATACCAACACCCTTTTTAAGAGTTTAACAGAACCCAACTTCCTTTTTCGGGCGAAATCACAAAAAATCTCTCAGACGCGTCACCATCTCCTACCCAATTTTCTTTTATCTTAAAAAAGTAATTGTCAATATTATACAAATTTCACATCCAATTATGGATACGAAACTCCCTTGCTCCACACACCCAAAAAAAAAAAAAAAAAACTACCGCAACAACTAAGCCTTATCCAATTCCGCTGATTCTCCACGCCACAGAGCCTCGCGGCGATCGGAAAAACCCAAAAGGCCCATATCGATTAAACTAAAATTAGTTGGGAGGAAAGAACCATATAAAGAAAGAGGACCGGAGAAACAAAAGGAAATGGAAAGCGAACTAAAAGAGCGTGGGAATGGCTCAGATATGGATATGAAGAGGAAAACAATGGAGGTGACTGTGAGGACGAAAGGGAAATTAAAATTAAAGTTACCTCGGGTGAGTGTTTTTGTTCATTCACTGATCAAACGCGTTGTTGGACTCTCTAGGAGTAAGGAGTGTCGTGTCGCAGCGATCTTGAAATTGGGGAGTGTGGTGGTGTCGACAAGTGTCTTGTGTAGTGCCGCCTCGACACGGGTCCGAATTTAAGAACACACTCTCTCTCACTGCTGCGTATTATTGGACTTTTCTCTCAATTATAATATTTCCAAAATATAAATTTGGAACCACACTCGTCTCAAAACGTGGCCCAATCGTTCCCAGTTGAATCTGTGACGTGACCTTCACCCAATCATGTATCGAAATGTGTGAGGATCATAGCACTTGATGATGCTGCTTTCCGACAACATTTTACATTTGTGATTATCACGCCTTTGGATTTTTTTCTCCCCATTTTTTTCTTTTCATATTTTCTCGTTTTTGCATTATCTTTTCCATTTTCAGCTGTGGTAGGAGTTTGTAGAAATAGTATGTTCTGCAAGGTAAGGTAGATAGATGTTTGAATCTATTCCCTTGGTTTTGTCTATACATAAGTCCCTTAAATAACTCCTCACACCTAATTTAGTTGTAAGTCAAGTCACTATATTAATATAAGAATATTTATCTTCACCCTAAATGCACTTTTTGTTTTGGATAAATGAATATTTAAAATTCTTTTTTTATTAATTAAATTAAATATCTAAAATTTAAACTGTTAAGGACAGGTTAAACAGATGTAAGGGACTCAAGACTCTTACTAACTCTAATAGAAATTGGGTATTGGTGAAATTATTGTAACTGTGTATGAAATTTGTTGTATTATGTATCACCAACTAAAACAAGTGAAATAATTTGCATGATAAAGATAAAAATGTCCTGTGTATCTTAAGAATATTCTCAATTATAAGTTCAAAATATGCTTAATGCAGGTAAAATAATCAGTGAATATGCAATTTAAATTACTAAATTAATTTTTGATAAAAATTTGCTAGGGGTTAATTCTACCAACACCGAATGATATTGCAGCTTACTTGTGTAATTATAATGCTCGTAAGCACTCCATAACTTTGATGTGACTTTAATTATTAAAAGAGTTTGATATTTTAAAAAGTTCACACCTATATTTCTTTTATGATTTTATATACTAACAAAATAATAAATATGAAAGTAGTTAGGTGACTAAGTTTTTCTTTTTTTCTATTTTCAATTTTTTTCCATGAAAATAAAATGCATTTATAATAAAGAATTATTACACTATATTTTATAAAGGCTTTTTTTTTAATATGTTATTATTATTATTATTAATTTATCAAATTAGATAAATTCATATGTAAAACTCGTCTATTATTATTATTATAAAAAAAGATTATTTTTCCTTTATTAGCTTTTTTAAGTAACAAATATCGCTAAATATAGTGTAATATGTTGGTAGTTAGTTTTTCTCTAAAGTATATCAAGAGTTGATCTTCCAACATATTTGTATGAAAAATATTTATCAAAAATATTCCAGTTATTCAAGTACTTTAAAATAATAGTTTTTAATGTTATATATATATATATATATATATATATATATATATATATATATATATATATATATATATATATATATATATATGAATGATGCTACATGAAAAATTGTAACACCCCATTTAATTTATAATCATGATCAAAGGAAGAGTCACACAGGATAATACAGAAACATAGTCCTGGAGTTTAAACACTACTCCATACAATAACCAAGGCACACAACTATGCCACAACTAAATCAGATACAATGTTCATCACTAATCAAAATAGGAAATTAAAAGTCAGACTAATACATGGGCCATAGCCCCAAAAAGAAAGTCCAAAGCAGTAGAATCCAGCCCAGATAGCTAAGCAGCGAAATCATCTCTTCCTTGTTGACCTCGAGTACCTCTCACATCTGCTCCCATCAATAAATTGATGATTATCGCAAAAGTAGAAGAACAACATACAAAGAAATCAAACAAACAAAGGGTAAGCTAGAGTAGAAACAGTTTATCAAGTAATCACATGCTATTACACAATCCAAACAGTATTCATCAACCAATCATGTTATGACTTCTCAAACAATACACTAGACTTAGACTCGACTCATCCGGATTACATATAATATGGTCGGATTCAGCGGATACTTGCACTTGTGGTGGATTACCCTGCTCACCCCCGAGCTGCTCACCCTTGAGCTAAGTGTTACAAATGTTACAATGTTTCAATCCCCCACACACAAGGTTAGCCCTTAATAAGTTTCAGGCCAACTGCTACTCTCACCACAAGAGTCAGTCTGCTCTAAGTGAGACTAACTAACTCCTTAGAGTGTCAGGATGCAACCTTACCTTGAATCCTTACCAAATTATATAGATGGGGCACCACCATGGACTCCCACTAACAGGGGTCATGGAATTACGTCCCGACCACTAAAGCACCACTAGGAAGTCTCACCTAGAGACTCGTGGATTTACGTACTGACAACATACCAATCACATTCCAAACAAACAAATAATATTGATCATGCATTTAACATCTCAGGCCATCCTTTGTAACCCATCCTCATTCATATTCCATGTTGATTTCATACCCTCTCATTCTTCCCAATTCAGGGATATAGAACTTCACCTCATACCAATACCATGCCATCAATGTAATATTATTGCTCATATCGCATTCATGACCACATATATAACCAACCATTTCATTGAAATCGCATGCCAAGATTTATCCAATTCATCATTCACAATCTATGAATCCCATCACTCATGTAAATTCTTTCATCTCATACTTTATAAATGCATACAAAGATATACATATATCGCAAAATAGTATTCATCCCAAATAAATGATTGCCAACATTTAAGTACCTACAATTGCATACAATCAAGCACAACACACAACCATAATTCTTACACCAAAATTCCTAAGAAAATTTATTATCACAAAACAAAAATCACTATAGTAATGCGTGACACATTTCTCAAGCTACAGACATCTAATCGACGATCCAACCATTCAAACCATAAAATAGCATGTTATTAACCAAATGTCAAAATTTGAGCTCAATCCAACAGTTAATGAGTCGGGAAAGTATATTTTACTAAAACTGCGCATATCAGAAAAATACACAGTCGCCCAATGACCAAGTCAACTCGCCGAGCGACGGAGCGACGCATCCAGAATACAAGAATAACGTCAAATATCACAGTTTCATGAATATTTGAACCCCTAACTTAGAAATATACAAAAAAAACTAACGTTTTTCCTAATCTTTCCTCATATTTCACAAAACATTAATCGCATAAAATAGAAATAACGTGAAATCCTAGCTTCCCTTACCTGGAAAGAGCTAGTCCAATTGACTCGTATACCCAACAGTGAGCACCATAGCTCCGGGGACAACTTAGTGAGCTGGAAAAATAGCAGAACGGAACAAAACAAGGTTATTGAGGTGAGTCCTAAGGAAATACGAAAAAGCTAGAAGGGAACTACTACGAGCCTAGAAGCAACTTACATGGAGTGGAAGAGCTTGAGCTTGCTTGGAGAGGATGGGGAACCAAACCCTAACAGAGCTTTCTGTTGGGAAGTAAGGAGAGCGTGAGAACGAATGTTTTCTGAAAGTGAGTGAAACTAGAGTGTTACAACAAATTAGGGTCTTTGGTTCCCTATGGGCCAGCCCTAGGCCCAACTGATTTGGGGCAACCTTTTTTAAATTAGAGCAGAGATAAAAAGAGGGTTTTACATTGTCCCTAACAACAAAAATTTTCGTCCTCGAAAATTCACCGATGGGATAGAAAGAAAATCGTGTTTTCCTCACGTCCTTCGACAACCACCATCTAAACATGACCGATTTGATGACCCCAACACCTATAGTCACTGGAAACTTTACCTTTGTGCTATGCGATATGTGTCCAACAATGTAAATTGGTTTAGTCACTACACTCGAACTAACTTCCAACTTGCAACCTTAACACTAGAATTGCTCCCTCATACTTGCCCAACTAACTTGTATCTGATATACTAACTCACCCACCATATGCTCTCCCCTACCTCTTGTAGGTTTTTTTCTTGGAAGTCTTATACCACTTTAAGTCTCAAACTAAAACATGTTCGTTATCACTTCCCGTCACCTTGTTCACTCCTTTATGCATCACTCCACTGACTTGATCACTATTGAGTTCTGGCCTACTACCTCACCATCAACACTCTTGACCACTTTTGTGCATAATGACACTCATTACATCTTGCCTCCTGTACTAATTTCAACCAATGGTAACAAAATTCACAACCAAGTCATTCCATTTCCAAATTAAACTTCCCTCTTTTACAACCACCAAATTCATTTTGGCATCTCACCTTCATTTCTGATCTACTAACTTGTAACCATCCTTCCACAAAAGCCTTAGAACCATGTCTTTCCTTGACTTGAAATTTTTAGTTTGATTTATACCTATCAACTCTAAGATACTTCTCAACTAAGATTTTTCTGAATTGCTTCTTCCCCAACCTTGTTGAGAGACTCACTAGTTCTAGTCGGATGACTAAACTAATGAAATCTCCTCACACATTCTCTTTCCAACCCAACCACTTATGTTTCACAATCAAACCTTACTCTTAACTCGTCGAATCACAGATCTTGAATTCCATTCCCTAGCTAAACATCTACTCTCACTTTCTGAATTCCAAGTTGGCACTCTAACTTGAAATCATAACTCAGACCATCTCCTGCTACTCTTGCACAACTTTCTCTAAGTAACCCCATAATTCCAACTCTAAATGATTCTCTGAACATCTTCAATTGATACTCATAAGAACGACACTTTTGCTGTTCAACAAGAATTGGTTGTCGTAGAATACTCTAGGTCGTGAGTAAGATAGTTCTTTTCACGCACCTCTTACCCTTCATAAGTATCACTTGTCGTCATCCCGTTGCGCTACTCTGATCAACACACAAAGTCACTTATTTGTTTACTCAAAATGATGCTCCTTTCATGTCTGTCGTGACAAGGAATCAATCATCGTTGAGAAACCTTCCTCCAAAACTTCTATGGAACTTGCAAAGCCCTTTTGACTCCCCTGTTCATAGCTTTAACATCCTATTTTCTCAACATCGCATCCACCCTTTTTAAACCATATGTCTTACTAGTCACTTTGACCTTTGTCAATAATCCTCTTGAACATTCGAAGGAGTCTCTTCACACTTGGAAAACTCGCTGCTAAACCTTGATGATACCGCTAACCTGTTTGAAATTTCTTACCTTCATCATGTTTCCACCCTTTAAAACCATAAGCCAAAAAGTATATCCTCCCTTATCCAACATTTACCCTTGAACAATCCATCCTCCCACTACCTCTCCTTTAAGATTCACCAAACTCGTAGTCATCCTTGTCGTTATATTTAATATACGCCACTACTTCTCCAAAATCTCCTCCACTTCCGTATTTACTTCAAATTCTCAGTAGGAACCATCCAATTAGAAATTATTGGCACAAGTCCTCCTTCAGACACCAATGCGAAAGTGAACTCCATCACACCAAGGTTAAAATGCTAGTACTTGCTTCAGAACACATCTACAAACTCTTCTGCTATCGGGATCCTTTGCGTCTATTATTCACTTTCCTTTGTCAGATGACTCTGACTCACGTGACACTATGCCCCCCACTATTTAGTTTGATTCGTACTTCATTCGCAATCACTGACTTATCCCCTTTTAATCAAAGAACACCACCTTGTTGGTCGTCTCAGCTCATTGGAATGAGATTGAGAAAATAACCAATTCACCCTTGAGACTATGTCCCAACCTTGCAAAGGAAACAATTTGAATTGGGTTTGAATTTAAACACTTTGATCACCACGAAGGCACCACACACCCGAGCGAATCTTCACTTGGCCGCTATTGTAACAAAACCACCTCCTCAAACTCAGCTCCTTCTTGCAAACAACCATGACTCCTATACCATACTAACAACATCAAAGAGTGTACGACCCTAAGTGAGGCCAAAACCCATAATCCAACCACCACCTTTGTAACATGTATCTTTTAAATTAGATCACTTGTGCTGGCCACTTTAGTGTCAATCATCGCAAACACTCTCATAGTTACTCAAAACTTTTGTTTTCCTTCCCCCTTTCCTCGTGCTGTGGCATTACTAATTGTCCTTCCCTACAAGAACAAACTTAACTATGTGATTCTCCTTCTGATGCTTGAAATCGTCCATCTCATATCCAATGTCAATCCTTCCTCTTTTGTGGGCCACTTTACTTAGAACATCCTTTTTCCTCCTAACTTGGGTAACTACTACCGCTGAGGAGACCCGACTACTCCTTACTTAATTGATCTGGTATATAACTCCTTGTATACTCCCTTCTCCTATAACATCATCACACTTGGCTGATCTTCAAAGCTCTGCCTCCCATAAGCTTCCAACTCCATGTCTGATTTCCCTATATAGTTCACGGCCTCCACCCTCAACCTCAAACCTCCCACACTGTTACACTTCGAACCTTAGACATTGTCAAGGTGTAAAACCAAGTTGATTTCTCAAACCTTGCCACATGTGCACACACCGATATCTTCTCATATACTAATCTCTGAACTCAACTCTTCTTCTAAAACTTGTGGTGTACGATCTTAGAACTTGATCTTGTACCTCTCTCTCTCAGCCCAAAGCATTGCTTCTTAACTTTCAACATCATTTCTCAGCCCTCTAATCCAAGACTCAACTATCATCATCTATCAATATATAATCCTCTACATCTTCGCACCTTTGAGACAAGAGATTTCCTCACAGACTCCACTAATCCTAATAAGGGTGAGTAGGTCAAGTTGAGCTTCAATCTGCATTCCCTCATCGCTACATACACGAGACACGAAACACAGAGGCATAACAGGACAACTGGAACATAAAGGCAACACTCCATCATCTATAGACAACCAAACCTTTCGTCTGTCACCCTTCCTCCCCCAAACCATTAGAATTAAGAAAGGAAAAACAACCTTTGATCTAGTCATGAGTGTGCACCCTCATCACTTTATCAAGACGTTTTCTGTTCTTAAAACTTTTGGTTTCATTGACAAACTCGACTAGACTTGACAACTTACGCCCGCGAGACATGACAAACCCACAACCTCAAGTCATCCTAAGGACGAACTGCTTTGATACCATAAATGTAACACCCCATTTAGTTTATAATCAGAATTAAAGGAAGTGTCACACAGGATAATACAGAAACACAGTCCTGGAGTTTAAACACTATTCCATTCAATAACCAAGGCACACAACTATGCCACAACTAAACCAGATACAATGTTCATCAGTAATCAAAATAGGAAATCAAAAGACAGACTAGTACATGGGCCATAGCCCCAAAAAGAAAGTCCAAAGCAGTAGAATCCAGCCCAGATGGCTAAGCTGCGGAATCATCTCTTCCTTGTTGACCAAGAGTACCTCTCACATCTGCTCCCATCAATAAATTGATGATCATCGCAAAAGTAGAAGAACAACATACAAAGCAATCAAATAAACAAAGGGTAAGCTAGAGTAGAAACAATTTATCAAGTAATCACATGCTATTACACAATCCAAACAGTATTCATCAACCAATCATGTTATGACTTCTCAAGCAATACACTAGACTCAGACTCGACTTATCTGGATTACATATAATATGGTCAGATTCAACGGATACTTGGACTTGTGGTGGATTACCCTACTCACTGTAACATCCCTGGCTACCCCTCCGCGGGCCCCAGAGGCTGTCAGGTTACTACAGCCCAATGCACCCCAACCCATCACCCTTCTCCGTCCATTCATATTGGGTGGGTTGTTGCCAGTGGGAATCGAACCCCCAACCTGACCTTTAACACCTCTGGCTCACCAGCAAATGCTACCAGTTGTGCTCAGTATGAATGGACGGAGAAGGGTGATGGGTTGGGGTGCATTGGGCTGTAGAAACCTGACAGCCTTTGGGGCCCGAGGAGGGGTAGCCAGGGATGTTACACTCACCCCCGAGCTAAGTGTTACAAGTGTTACAATGTTTCAATCCCCCACACACAAGGTTAGTCCTTAATGAGTTTTAGGCCTCCTGCTACTCTCACCATAGGAGTCAGTTTGCTCTTGTAAGACCCGTGAAAATTAATTAATTAATTAATTAATTAATTAATTAATAAATGCGGGTAGAAAGAGCCTTTATGGCATTAAAGATTGTTTGATGTGACGGGGAAAAGTACTAGCTCAAGTGGTTGAGAGTACTTAATTGTGTGAGAGGACTTGGGTTTGAGTCTTATATATGCCTGTTGTGTGTTATTTGTTTTATTATCATTTTGTTAATATATTTGTGAATAGGGAGTGATATCATAATTATAGAATTATAATAGTTATCACTAAATATGAATTGGCATAGTGGTTATGCTTTGGCTTTATGAGTGGAAGGTCACGGGTTGAAACCTTGATGGACATAAATTAACCTTTATTTTTACCAAATTTAGTTTGGAGTGAATGTGGAAAGGTAGAGAGAACCCTAGCAGAATGGGGCAGCCAAGAGGGTCTAAAAAACCACCTTGTAATTACCATTGAATAGGCATTAAACCCATAATAAAGCCCAATTTTCGTTTTAGCTCTTTGGACCAACATTAGGAGACCTACAAAAGGTAAAATCTGTGCACAAGAGGTTGAATTGGGTGTGAAGAAGAGGCTGAAGCAAAATAGTGGTCAACAAAGGAACATTCATCTTTTTCCCAATTTGAACCAAGAAGTCCAGGTTAAGGGAGTTGCAATCCTATTTTTTGTATTGTTGTTATATGTATATGACTTTGATGGGTTTATGCCATAAAATTCGGGCTATGTATGAGGAAGATTAAGGGTTTGGGTGTTGTGACAATTGCTTTAACAAATTTCTCAATCAATTGGATGAATGTGAGGTTTACTATACTGTACATATGGTTTGTGGTTCAACTTGGGTTTTGGGAACCAAATTGTGCCCAAGTTATGTTTATACGATTGTGCATTTTTTTTCAATTGAATGGTATGAATTGTTGTGCGAATTGGGAAAGGTTGGCCGAATTGGGTGTGTGAACAGAGTCAAAACCCTGCAAGTCTCGCCCAAGCGAGTCCATCTCACCTAAGTGAGAGTTGTAGGGTCTCGTTTTTTGTTCTGGTTCACGTTTCTCGCCTAGGCAACCAGGGACAGGGTTGAGCAACTTGGTCTCTCGCTCAGGAGAGAGAAACTCCCCCAAGTGAGGTCGCGAGGAAGCCTGGACATTTTGAGCGCGACTTCTCGCCCATGTGAGAGGTTTTGGGGTTTTGAGCGACAAGTATGCTCGCTTAGGCGAGAATGACTCGCCTAAGCGAGGTCGCGATGAGACTTAGTGTTTGGTTCTTACTGAATCCTCGTCCAAGCGAGGAGCTTTGGGTATTGAGCGACTTAAGGTCTCGCTCAGGTGAAAAGAGCTCGCCTAAGCGAGATGAAGTGGTACAGCCCTTGTTTCACGCTCGCTCAGGCGAGGTGGATTGGCTTAAGCGAGGCTGATGGACTAGCCTAAGCAAAAATGTGGTGAATCCATGCTTGTGTGTGCACTATTTAAACTGTTTTGCTTGGTGTGTCCCTAGCTATAGGAATTATATGCTTGTAATTGTGGTGTTTGGGCTTGAAGGACTAAGTCCAATAATGGTCTAGGATGTGCTTGATGGTTGGACGCATGATGGACATGGAACTGTGTAGTTCTCGTCGGCTGCTAAGTGGCGAGGAGTCCTTAGTATGGTGATTACATGCGTCGGACGCACGATGGGCAAGGAACTGTTATGTTCCCGTCGGCTGCTATTGGGCGAGGAGTCCATAGTATGGTGATTGTGTGTGTGTCATGGTCCGAGCGAGGGAGGCTTGGATGATTTACTACATACGAGGAGTCTGTAGAGCAGGACTATGAGCAAGATAGGCTCATAGGGTTGGACCACAAATGGGTTAGTTTCGTGGGAGCACAATGAAGTCCCAAGACCTAGTTCATGCATATGACTCATGAAGGATTATGAGATCAGGGATGGGTAATTTGAAAATAATGAAATACTTTAGTGATTGTTATCTTCTTTGGGATGGATGACATATTTATTTTTATATATTTATATATCTGTGCATAGCTCACCCTATCTGTATGTGTATGGCGATGATCAGATAACTTGTTATCCGGGAGCAGATGATTTGACAAGTGAGCCAAAGGATGCTTAGAGGCAGAATGCAGGGGCTACCTAGGGATTTTGGAAGGATTTTCATTTTAAGACTTTTGATGTAATCTTAATTATGTTGAACTTTGATGGATTTTTGGTAATAATGTAATTGCGAATATTGGAATTATGTTATAATTAAAGTCTGAATTTTCCCATGTTTTTGGGAAATGCTTTTTATAATAAATGATCTATTTTATTTCGGCCTGTTTATTTATTTTATTTTAATTTATTTTATTTTAAGTAATATCCTACCGAGATGTTACAACTCTAAGTGAGACTAACTGATTCCTTAGAGTGTCAGGATGCAACCTTACCTTGAATCCTTACCAAATTATATAGATGGAGCACCACCATGGACTCCCACTAACAAGGGCCATGGAATTACGTCCCGACCACTGAAGCACCACCAAGAAATCTCACCTAGAGACTCGTGGATTTACGTACTGATAACATACCAATCACATTCCAAACAAACAAATAATATTGATCATGCATTTAACACCTCACGCCATCCTTTGTAACCCATCCTCATTCATATTCCATATTGATTTCATGCCATCTCATTCTTCCCAATTCAGGGATATAGAACTTCACCTCATACCAATACCATGCCATCAATGTAACATTATTGCTCATACCGCATTCATGACCGCATATATAACCAACCATTTCATTGAAATCGCATGCCAAGATTTATCCAAGTTTATCATTCACAATCTGTGAATCACATCACTCATGCAAATTCATTCATCTCATACTTTATAAATGCATACCAAGACATATATCGCAAAATAGTATTGATCCCAACTAAATGAGTGCCAACATTTAAGTACCTACAATTCCATACAATCAAGCACAACACACAACCATAATTCTTACACCAAAATTCCTAAGAAAATTTATTATCACAAAACCAAAATTATTGCAGTAATGCGTGACACATTTCTCAAGCTACAAACATTGAATCGACGATCCAACCAGTGAAACCATAAAATAGCATGTTATGAACTAAATGTCAAAATTTGAGCTCAATCCAACGGTTAATGAGTCGGGAAAGTCAATTTTACTAAAACTGCGCATATAAAAAAATACACAGTCGCCCAGCAACCAAGTCAACTCGCCCACCGACGGAGCGACGCATCCAGAATACAAGAGTAACGTCAAATATCACAGTTCCATGAATATTTGAACCCCTAACTCATAAATATACAAAAAACTAATGTTTTCCCTAATCTTTCCTCATATTTCACAAAACATTAATCGCATAAAATAAAAATAACGTGAAACCCCAGCTTCTCTTACCGAGAAAGAGCTAGTCCAAAAGACTCGTATACCCAATAGTGAGCACCACAGCTCCGGGGACAACTTAGTGAGCTGGAAAAGCAATGGAACGAAACAAAATAAGGTTATTGAGGTGAGTCCCCAAGGAAATACGAAAATAAAGCTAGAAGGGAACTACTACGAGCCTATAAGCAACTTACATGGAGTGGAAGAGCTTGAGCTTGCTTGGAGAGGATGGGGAACCAAACCCTAACAGAGCTTTCTGTTGGGAAGCAAAAAGAGCGTGAGAACGAATGTTTTCTGAAAGTGAGTGAAACTAGAGTGTTATGGCAAATTAGGGTCTTTGGCTCCCTCTGGGCCAGCCCTATGCCCAACTGATTTGGGGCAGCGTTTTTTAAATTAGAGCAGAGATAAAAAGAGGGTTTTACAAAAATAATTAGATAGAGTTTTAAACTGTTGTTCTTGAATTATTTGGCTTACGTTAGGTGTTGTAAAATGAATTAACGATATGTTTATTTTTTTATTCTTAATTATTTTTCTTCTTTTACATAAATAATTGTGTGAATTAAAACTTAAAATTGATTTTGCTAGTGATAATGTTCTTGTAGGATCGAACTACAAAAATATTTTCATATCTAGGTCTTCGTCATAAAAAGAGACATGTGTGCAAAAGATACTCTCATGGTCAAGTGAAAGACCTGGGTTAATTGGCAGAAGTGTGATAAATGTTGTAATAATGAATATATGATCAATTACCTCGTGAAATGTGGTATTAATATTAGGTTTATGAGTCCTTACTTAATTGAGTCTGATTCACATGGATAATTATCATAATTAACCTGCTCAATGATTTCTACTATGTTTTAGTTCTTAACGCAACAAGTCCACTGTAACCTCGGTCATCATAGGGCAAAATGATTTCGTCTAACACTGATAATTCTACAAAATGATCAATGGGATGGACTGAGGTAGTCTCTGCAATATATGTAAATGAACAATCTCAATCATTATAAATTAAGATCATGTTAGACACATTCCAAATGTTGTAGTAATTGAGATCGTGTCAAATAAACTCTAGATATTGTATAGACCGAGATGATCATGTAAAATGTTGTATAGACAAGAGATCCATATCATCGCAAACACATAAAATACAATACAAATAATATATCAACTTAAAATATTTTGTTTATAATAAAATACTTTATAATGATTGGTTTTGTTAAAATAATATAAGAAATTCTTTAAGATACTCGATTATTATAACCAGAGTATTAAAGGAGATTAAAACTTTATGATGTAAGTGGTACAATAATTTGAATTTAAATAAAGTCTTCAATTTTTAAATGACCTTTTGTGCTTAAATTTTGAAATGACTTTTTGTGCTTAAATGAATTCACGTCATTCAAATAGAATTAGATGAAAACTGGTGTACTGAAAAACTTTGATACAAAAGAGCTTGTATAAAAGCTGTAAAAAACAAAGTGGGTTTGTATGAAAGAATAAAATTTGCACCGGTAATTGTTGCTAGAATTATATAAAATAAAAATAATAAGTATAAATTGATGTTTCACACATTTTATTAATATCTAAAATACCATTTGCTGCTAAAATAAGGTTTGTGGTTAGAGAAGGATAAGACATTTTTACAAAATCCTGGGTTTAAAATTTGTTACCAGTATTGTAATAATGGCCGCAATGAATCAATTATTGTAAAAAACAATTGTGATGAATCATTTCTCTACCGGTGTCCTAGTTACCACGACCTTTTTTTTTTTTTAACCATTAGATTCAATGGTGGCAGATCTGGATTAAGGGAGAGCCAAAATAATACAATTAAAATTTATATATTTAATTATTGTTACTAAAGTAAATATAATGAATACATAATTTAATATAATCATAATTATATAAAAAAATAATAATTATTGTTATTTGTTATTTTATATTTTTGAACTTATCAATAATTAGACCAAAACTAAAATTTTCATCTATTTCTTTTTCAGTATAAATAAACAAATTGTCACAAAAAAAATTCACCTTCCATCTTTATTCAACAATCTTGTTTTGATAATTTTCATTACAAAAAATATTTTTTCTATTATAGTAATGGTTCACTTGTAATTCTTTGAACTTTAACAAAAAAAATTTATAATTGGACAATTAAGTGAAGTATCATGGTTCAAAATATATGTGAAAAAGTTGAATTTGTCTTGTTTTCATCTCCACACAATTTCTTTTTTTATCATTTTCAAAATATAATTTGTTCTTTTATTCTTTACCAATTTTTTTTTTAAAGACTAAGACTAAAGAATAATTTGTCATAATCTAATAAAAAATTGAGACGTAAATACTAAAATAAAAATTCATGATAATTAAGCTACAATTGAGAATCGGTTATGAAAAAAAAATACATAGTATAATTTTTTTTTCTTCTATATTCTTAAAAATGAATATATAAAAAGCTTGTTAGATAAAAAATAATTTTAACTATTAAACTAATATTCATTATTAAATAAGACAAAAAAAATTTTAAGGAGGGAAAAAAACATATAAGAGATAAGAGTAGACAATGATTATTTTTCTTTAAAAATACAAAAAAATAAAAGTAAAAGTAAAAGATGAGAACATGTGAGAAATTAGGAGATAAATAAAAAATATCTTAATAAGTTTTTTTATTCTTTATTATATTTGATTTCAAAATTTATTATCCATTAATATTAAATATTATGATTTATAAGTCAAATAAAAAAGATTTAATTTAATTTTCTTTGATTTTTGATATTTACACATAATTTAAATTTTTTTAAAATAATATACATAATTTAAAAAGTTTCAAAATTTTTAATTACATAAATTATAAAAAAAATCAAATATTTTTAACATACATAATTTAAAAAACTTTAAAAATTTTAAATACACATAAATTAAAAAATAATCAAAATTTTTGGGAGGGCCATGGCCCCTCCTCTATGATAGTCCGCCACTGATTAGACTACCTTATCACTCGTATTAAACTGCATTATTTTTCTTAATTTTCTTTTTGAAATTCTCTTTCTCCATTTTCTTAAATGAAAAACAAATAAAAATCCACCTGAGAATTGAGTTCCTCCTCTAACTTAGTTTTCAAATTCCTAATTGAAGAATTCTAATAACCTGGAAAAATAGTATTAGATATATAAATATTTAACACAATGTACTATTCTGATAATATTTTAACCTGTGTACTATGTGAGTGAATATTGTTTAAAAAAATAAAAATTGAGAGTTTTAGAGCATTATGAGAGGGGTATGTGTACGGATAGTTGTTTTATCGTCATGTGGTGCCAAGAAACATATGATCGAGAATATGCTTAAAGATGAGTAAAATAGTGAGGAAGAGGAAGAGCAGAAGCACGAAATTTGTCAGTGTACAAAAAGAAAAAAAAGCAGTGTAAGCAGGAACTGAGGCCTGCAGATTCGTGGGATTTGTTCACATGCTGTGAAACCACTCTCTCTATGCTTGTTGCATTCTCATTGGTTCCTTCTTTCTTCACGTTTCACCTTCTCCTCCACACATATTCATAAACGCTTCGGATTATAATATTATAACATTCATAACAACTAACCTCATTTTTCTATCTAGATTTTTGTGTTAGTGCTATTTGTACGGCCACCATTTTTAGTACCAACCTATAGTTACAAATAGAGATCAAAGGATGGAAAACTATATCATATTATATATAGTAATAGGGTAAGTTAAGCTAAAATGTTAACATTCTTATTATACAGTTAATGATTATAATGAAGGTAAAGATGATATAGATTATTTTCAAAGCCTATATATAAATCAAAACTCATTAAGAATAATAAAAATGGATCACGATCTATATGTGGATCATTAGTCTAGGAGATCTAGGAGATCTCACATTGACTATAAATTGGTTTAATAAATCTCATCTTATAAGTCAATTTGATGGATTTGAGTTAGACTTAAACTCTATTTTTTAAAATGATATCAGATTTATCGGTTAAATCCAAACAAGATTTGTTATTTGTTCGACTTATTCTGTCAGGTGTAATTGAGAAACTTAAATTCCATATCTCAACAATTAGAAAATTAAGTGTGATTTATACACAAGGAAAAAGACTTATAATTTATTGTTTAAAGTTTTGAATTTGAAATAGTTTCATAATTTTTTATGTGACTTTAATTGAAGTCTTATTATTTTATATCTTCTTGGTAAAGTTTTTATCAAAAGACCGTCAATAATATCATAAATGATTGTTTTAGCAACTATCTTATTATATGAGAGACAATTATATCTCACAGAAAAAAAATGATCAAGAAAAAAGATATATCTAATTTCTAAAGATTTTCGCAACCTTTATGAAAATATTATTAATTTTCTTTCTTAAGGGTATGCTTATATACTAAAGAGAGAAAAATAAAAGTGAAAAATCATTAAAATTGATTTGTTGAAGTTATATATATAAATATATTTTTTACCTTATAAAAAATTATTTCTTTTAAAAACCTTATGATGAAGTCGATAAAAAAAAAGTTTAGTATAATATTTAAGAAAATTGTATATGTACTACCATATTCAACACCTAATAATAGAAAGCCAGTATTTTTATCTTTTTTATTTAATTTTTTAAATTATATTATATTCCAATGAGAAACACAACGTAGATGGTGGGAAAATGGAAATACAAGAGGAGGAAAAAGACAAGGAATGGTTAAGAAAATGTTATGTCGGTAGGTTGCATGACTCAAACAAGACATTTTAGGAGGAAATTTTCATCAAACTTTTGTTGATCAAGAAGAATGTTTATGTGGGTTGTGTTTGGAAAGAGTAAATAAACATGGGAATGGTGGTTATGATAAGAGACTTAGTCATATCTGTTTTGATCAGAAAGTAGATTTTCTGACTTTTGGATTGATTCATTTAAAAATTAGTGAGAGATTTTGGTTTCATGTCCAGTAATGCATTTGATTCAAATAAATGGTTTCACCAAAGTTGGAAATTTTGGTGCTTCAATATTGTGAATTAGACTTTTGAAAGAAGAAGGCAATGAGGAATGGGAAAAAAAAGGACAAAGAAAATTGGGAATGCTTTCAACTGAACAAAAAGAGAGGTTAAAGAAAAAGAAAAAGAGAAAAAAGAAAATGTGGTTGCCTTTTTAATTAAGAAACTAAGATACTAAAGGTGGAACAATGGAAAAGATGGTTCATATCTATAACTTTATGGACTTTATTTGGTGTTGCAGCTTTCATACTATACCTTTTTTGCATAAATGTTTTCGAAAAAGTTTTTAACAAAATGCATAAGTTTAAAGTTGTTTCATATATTTTCTTCTAATTTTTGAAATTTATATATATATAATTTAATTTTATGAACAAGTTTATTTAATTTTATATTTTCTTAAAAAATCTTATGAACTAAGTTCATTTTAAACATGTTGATAGAAAAATAAAATCTCCATTAATGATTGATTGGAATGAATGTTAAACATTAGTCCATTTTTTATTTATTAATACATAGAATACTAATCATACGAGGAATATGAATTATGTGTGAGTATATTGATCATGATTTATTCTTCTCTCAAGCCAACTTGTAGGAGTATGAAAGTTAAATTTAATGAAAATATTTTTGCTGATAAAAATGATTGATGAAAGTTAGGAACTTTCATTGTAATTTATTTGTAAAGACGAATACAATATAGATAGATGGTTGAAGTCAACAGATTATGGAATTTTTAGATATTATTTCTCCTTAATAATTTGAAATGAAAAGATCAATTAAATGAAATTTTTTAATGATTTAAATATATGGGTAAGAAATGGATTGTTTTGTTATTGTTGAACAATGAAGATAATTAAGTAGAAGAACTGAGTCTTGTACGTGTTTTATATAAAATAATGATAATAGAAATACTAAATAGAGATTTTTTTTAAGCAATAAGTGGTTGAGCAATAATCGACAGTTTTTTTGAAGGACGAGTCCGCCGATAAATACCGATGGATCTCAAACATCCGTCGGTAAATTGTTACCGACGATGTGTTAACTAACGAATTTTTGGTCGTCGGTAGTCTATTGGTAATACTAATTTATTGGCAGATTTGTGTCACTACGGACGGATTATTGTCGTCGATAAATACGGTTTTTCTTGTAATGTAAGACTAATAGCAAAGGAGGAGGAGGATGAGAGTTACAACATTTTGAATTAGATGAAAAATATTAATGAGGTTACAATTATGGAAAAACTTATGAAATTTGTAAAGTTAGATGATTAAGATTTGAAGAGTTAACAAAGCAAGAAGAAGAAGAAGGTGTGAAGAGAAAAAAACTTAAAACAATATACTCAAATTAGAAGAAGTGATAATCACTTGTATATAACTTGTATTATATAATCATTGAATTCAATAAAATTATTGAGATCAAGAAAATAATATAGCAAACTAACATAGATTTATCTTCAATCTATACCAGCTCTAGTTCAATGGAAATTCTTTAATATTAAAATCATTGAATTCTTCCAGTAAAAATATTATTATGATTTTTTTAAATCATGATATTTAGTTTTCAAATAAATAATGTATATAAGCTTTTTAAAACAGATTTGGTCAATTATTAAAATCCATAATCAATTATTTTGTTATTAGTTAAATCTGAACACTCCCAAACAACCATATATTGTTGGTTAAAGAAGAAGATGAATACCTTATTCACAATCTTAAAGATGAGTAGAGTTTTGATGATGATGATGATGATGATGATGATTTATGGAGAACTGGTGAAGAATTAAAGAGATTTGTGGAAAATTGTTGAAGAGTTAAAGAATGTTTGGATTCAAGAGTTACACTAAAAGACTTAAGAGTTTAGTTCTTGAAATCTTGTAATATATATATATATATATATATATATATATATATATATATGATTAAAGATAGTTAAATTATCAGGTCAAGAGTCAAAAGGTAGAACCTAAACAATTATGCATTGTCTTATGATAATCAATTATTCTGTTTTAAAATTAGCTTTTCATGTTCTGACCTAATTTCAAATTGGACTTTTTTTAAACTAGTCAAAAGCAAGTTTTCTTCTATAAATTAAGCAAAACTCTATGTGTTCAAGTACAAAAGCTAGATTGCGAAAATTTGCTGTCACAACTTTGGAAAAACCTAGTTCTTTTGGGTGGCTTAAATTTCATCAAGTGTGACTCTTGAGTGATAAGTTGTTGTTGTTTGCTAGGGTTTGTAAGCTTGTTCATCTCTTATGTGATTCAAAAGATGTGTGGTCATCTTTTGTATGATTCAAAGGAGGTGTTCATTCCTTGTGGACTTAAGGAAGGTGGTTTTTCATTCTTTGTGTGATTTAGAGGAGATGCTCATTCTTTGTGGCTTCAAGGAGAGTGTTTATGGTCTCTTGTGGTTCTTAAAGAAAGGTGTTTTCTTTCCATATTCTAAATTGTTCATTGCATTAGTGATTGTATTTTTCAGTTTTTAATCGTGTTTGGTTGATCACTCTGGTTGAGTTGATTAACAACTGGAAGTAGGATCTTTAGATATGAAAAAAATTAAAAGTTGTCGTGCAATATTCTCTTAACCCTACACTCTTTATTTTACTATTGAGATTACTAAGTTAAAATAAAGAAAAAGGTTTTTATAAAACTGATTTTTAAGGGAAAACTTTTGAAGTTTCAATCTTTACCATCAAACCAATTCACCCTCTCCCATCTTGGCTTTTGTCCTACAAAAGATATTTTGTTGCACGATTCTAACATATATTTCAAGTCAAAATCAATCAATTTCTTAAGTAGTCAGTTTCACTTATATAATCAATTGTATCTTAGAACAATTTATATCTCAATCAATATAATCTATTATTTGTTACAATGTGTCAATTCTTAAAATTGACTTTCATAAGAATTGATTATATTTTAGTTGATTATTTTGTTCTTGTTTAGTTTAGAAACAAATTTAAAAAAGAAAAGAAATTTAAAAAATCTTTTTAATCAAGATCAAGTACGATAATCTATAAATGTCTAGTCTAATGTGTGATTCAGAAACACGTGAAAAAGTAAAACTCAAAATGGTACGAGTTTGTTGAATATCAAAACTAAAGACTTTTGTTCTTCTTCCTTATCAACATAATTAACAAACATTCATAAAAATAATTAACCAAATAAAGAATGAATCACAAATAAGTTTCTATACATAAATCAATGTATATAAGTTAAAATGAATATTTGTTCAAATTAAATAAATCTTAATGCAAAACATCCAAATTGTTATCTTTTGAAATAAGTATACATGTTGTTTCAAATAATACTCGAAAAACCTTTTTAAGGAAATATTTGATACTGAAATAAATTGTTAAACATGAACGTGATGTATATATGAATAAAGTTAATGGAAATATTAAGTCAAATGGTCTTGCTTGTTTTGATATATACAACTCAAAACATGGTCTTGTATAATACAACTCTGAAAGGTTCAAAAAGAAAATGTAACCTTCTATACATGGACATTGATCCACAAGCTAAGTTATATCAAGCTTGTATATTGTTTAAAAGATTTAAATTATTGTGTTATCAAGCATAAAATGATTTTATCTCTATAATTACACAATTAAAAACCATATTTTTGAAAGTCTATATAAACACGAAGACATTAGATAATAAAAAACACAAGAGACAACATACTTTCTTGAGCTATATTTATTTGCTTTGACCTTTATGTGTAATGAAATATTTAGTGGTAGTGTGTTGAACCATTGTATTCTTCACTTTAAGGAGTTCCCCACATATGAGGAACATCTTGCCATCTTCTCTTACTAAGAGTGATCTTTTCTCCAATCTATATATTGTGATTGTAGCCAGCTGGAATTAAAGAACACCTAAGTTCTTAGTTTCAGCAGGAGATCGAGAGGGATAATTAAAAGTAATTGGTGTACTCGTTGCAATCAAGTTTGATTAGTGGAACCCTTTAAGATTTTATTAAAGGAGAACTAGACATAGTCCTAATTGTGGGTCAACCAATATAAAGTGTTTTCTTATCTGTTAGAAGATCTAACATTTTTTAAGAAAATTTTTGTAACTCTATCCAACACCTCCTCCCCCCTTCTAAAGCATGCCTAGTATTCAGTTGGCTCTTAATGTTTCTTCCAACCAAGGTGCATTTGCTTTCTTTTACACATTTCTAATCAAGATTGACTAAACCTCTTCGTTATTAATAAGAGGTCCACCTCATTTAGAAAGCAAACTTGAAATCAAGTTAAATAAGCTTTTATGAGAAATTTAAGTGTCTTAAGAGTATGAAACTTTTCTCTATGAGTTTTTATCTTGGAGAGCTTCAAGACACTCAAAATTCTAACAATTATTTATGTCCATTTTCTTAATCCATATTGTTTTTCAACTTTATGTTGTCTTGTTTTTTGCTTTTAACCTTAGCTAAAGGCTTTTCGGATCTCCCATGGAGGTTACTTTGCTTTAAATTTTTCTTTGACTTATATATAATATGCATGTCATGTGAATACTACATCTAATTTATTTTTTCCTACTCTTTTTTTTCTTTTCTTCACATATTACATTATGCTTAATGTGTCCTTGTGGTTCTCATAATTTCCTTATCTTTTGAAAGGCTAAGTCAAAGGAAGTACTTGAGAAACTCAAAAGACTGGGAAAAGACGATGGTTATAAGGCTACCATCCTTAAGAAAACAATGCCTCCCATGGCTAGTAAGAGGAAGAATCCTCCCACTTAGAAAGCTTCAAATGTTCCAATTGTAAAAGTATGAAAAGTTTTAAAATAATTTCAATCCAAAAACTTGTAGTTGGGAAATAAATTTTGATATTAATTGATCCTCTAATTAATTCTCCTATCACTATCAATCTAGCATGTAACTTACAAATATCCTTTCCTCTTATCAATTCATCATTATTCTATTTTTATTTCAAGTTTTCTTAATATATAATGATAAAATCTTCTATCAAAGGAAAAAGTTCTAGTTAATTTCAAAGAATCATCAACATATATTGATGATGTCTTTTTAACAAAATGTTCATGAAAGAGACCTAAAGTTAAAAAAGTTTATCAATGTAATCCTACCATTTCTAAAGGTTTCAATTGAGTCTCACTTTTCTTTAAAAATAAAGAATGTAGTCTCTTAAATTAAATTAGAATTAACAATATTTAACAATCACAATGTAGCATAATAAATTGATTATTTGGAAAAGTAAGTTAGCATAAAGAAAACTTTCACTAACATAAATACTTTACTATGTGGCAGATACACTCCATGACAATAATAATAAGAAGATGAGCTAAGTTTTTCTTCAACACCTTCATTGTGTAGAGCAACATAACAACCTAATTGTTAATAGAGGAAAGAATAAAAGTTTTATGTAAGGGAAAGGAGCACTACTGGGTGCAAGATTTTCGATTTTAGTTCTACAACACTTTCTATGATGGTTATTTAGGCGTCGTAGTTACAGGTGATGTAGAAAATACAACCTTTATATGATGCCGAGAAAGACCTGACATGACAAGTTGAACTTACTATGCGAGGAATTGACTACTAACTAGTGCAAACGTTAATTATCAAGTTCACGTAAACAATGATCCTCATTGACCCCAAATAGCGAAAGCGTTTCAACAAACTCTAGAAATTACATATAAAATTCAATTAAGGAAACAAACAAATGCTCCAACTTTAGTGCAAACTTATGTGATTTCATCAACTTTGCTTGCTTATTCAAAAACTGAGTGTCCTAGTCCGTAGATGTGCCTTGAATACAAAATTAAACAAACATAAGTATTTAAGATAACAATTAATGGGAAATCAGACAAGACATGAAAAATGTTGACATAAATTAGGTAGGATTGAAGAGGGGAAAAAGTTATTTGCATGCTCAAAGGTGTCGCTGGACTAACTCGAAAGAAACTTCTCGACACCTTCTGATGCTAATCTTTCTATATAGAGATAAGAATGTGTGACGAAGATTGCGAATGAGAACTCACACACGACGAAAGGTGCATTGGAGCAAAACTTAGGTTTTGGAGCACAATTAAAACAAATTGCTTTTTTTGTCCCAAACTTTAAGCAAATCTCAATATAAAATTTTAGGGTTAGGAGAGTACTTACTTGATACAATCCTATCTAGGAAAGAGTATGATCACTTATGAATTTGAATCCTCAAGAGACAAAAAAAAAAATCAGAGAAGAATGTGGAATAAAACATAAATTGAGATGCCACAATCTTGTAGATTGATAAGTCAATGAAGATTCACCACAAATATTGCCATCTTTGATAAGAATCAAAGTTCGAGACACCATAATCTAACGAATTACATTGATTAGTCAATAAATATTTGCCACAAAAACTTCAATCTTTTATAAGAATTAGAGTTCTAATCCAAGAACTAAGAGAATCCACTCTCAATGAAAAAATCAATTTTCATATAATGACCATCCAAGGTGTCTACAAATGTATTTGGTGCCCCTATATATAGGGACAAATGTTTAAGCCACCTAAGGGACCCTAAAATAAGCCTAAAGACATCTATTCCAAAATAACTTAAAATTCAAAAATAGAAATGAGCTGTTAAAAAATTTAAAAGAAAATTAAAAATACTTATTTTCTTAAACTATTCTATAAATAAATGTGTTCCAAGCCATGATCTTCACGTCTTCATGTCCTTTGAATTGCAAAGGCTCCTCCTCAAGTTATTCTTGTATTGAATAATGAAGCTTGAATTCTCAAGTGGTATGACTTTCAGGACAAATTCTCTTTAAGAAGGAAGATATGATAGAAGAACCTGAGGAGATGTGAACTGGTTGAGACAAATCACAATGTCAAATGAAAAAGATTCAAACATACTATGTTAGGTATTAAATTAACACCAGTGCAATAAAGGCTTTCTGCCTCGGTTATTTTTCACATTTTGCCTCGGGTCTGGAACCGAAGCATATTGGGGCGAGGCCAAAAGGTACACATTTTGGTCTCGGTTGTTTTGAAACCGGTGCC
>Ga0214543_1002811_pt1 | contig 34224 bp, 11 predicted proteins | sample CNSS2metaG_FD_160094 | JGI IMG/M metagenome (GOLD analysis project Ga0214543, IMG submission 160094) | Root nodule microbial communities from cowpea collected in UCLA plant growth center, Los Angeles, California, USA - CNSS2 | ecosystem: Host-associated > Plants > Roots > Nodule | place: USA... | reverse complement strand
TTTATATAAATTTTTTAATTTTATATATTTATATATATATATATATATATATATATATATATATATATATATATATATATATATATATATATATATATATATATATATATATATATTATTCTTCGACATGACATGTTACAATGTTACAATAGAATGAACTTATAATGAGTGAGATAATTTTATTTTTATTACACAATTTACATTAATTGAAGCAAGGCAAAGAACTAGTAGCATATATATTTTTTTGACTTCTGCCTCAAACGGGTTATCATATTGTACGTAATATCCTTATGACACAAAAGGAATTTAATTTAATTGATAAAAGAAGGAAAATAGATTACTCATGAGACTACTTTTTCACAATTTGACCGCATTTAATTACATATCATTATTCTAATAATCTTACCCAACTAATTGTACAACATAGTTTACAAATCTTATCCAATTATCTACATATAATTATTACCATAATAATAATAATAAAATAAAAGAACAATTTGACCACATTACTCCTTATAAAACAAGAAATAAGAATATTCATTATATTTTAACTAGAAATTATTTTGCTACATAGATACCGTGGATTGAACGTTTTGGCCGGCATCTAAACCAAGTTGTGAACAAAAGACGGATAAATTCCTTAATTTTCAAAGAAGAGAGGAAATAAATAATAATAAAAGTGCAATTTGCCTAAAATTTTGGTATTTTCTTTTATAAACTTCTCTCTTTCTTTCTCATTGACCATTTCTTCCGCGTTCACGTTTACATCAATCAACGTCTGGCTTTTGCGGATCGCACGTCAAAGCAAACCAATTAATGTACTTCAATTAATTCTATATATATAGATTTTGTGCAAATTCTAGAACATCTTGCTAACTCACAAATCATCTCAACCGTTCACGTCCCTAATAATTAGAACACGATTTGTTCCTTTGACGTGTCTTTTTTCGAGCATTCAAACTTGTTGTTCAGATAAGCTTTACACTGTCCCTGCCTTTTAAACCCTCTTTCGTTTCTATCTCATTCCTATGTTCTGTGATAACAAACTCTTTTTGACTTTCATGCTCACCTGCAATAACAACCATTTCCATAAGACATTTTCCTCCATTTCATATATAATATACAATGACTACCACAAATTAATCCTATTTTTCCACACAGAAATCAAATAATTGGATCACGACCACTTCACTTGGGTCATCAGTATTCCAGAAAAATGAAAAATTTCCGAGTTCCGTGTTCATATTTAAGGATGTCTTTTTCAAAAACAAACTCTTTCACTTGGTGCATGGAACATGTTTTTCTTTTGACGTTAATCGCTTTAGATGAGTATACGAGTGAGACTAAATATGCATGTAATATTATAATTTTTGGGGTTTTTCAATAAATTAAAAATACAATATGTGCAAATTACAAGCGTTATATTTCTATCAATTATTACCTTTTACATGTACGTTGTGTTTTTATTGAGAAGCAGTACTTACATAAAAAAGTTGAACGAAAATGGTCCGTGTATTATACAAGAAAATAAATAAGGAAAAACAATGGAAGATGATATATAGTTTAACAAGGTTGACGTTGACCACCTGAGTTTATCCTCCGCCTTTTAGTCGGAAAAAACTGCCGGAAATCGCCGTGAGCGATGGTGGCAACATGCCATTGATCCAAGATCAACCTCTCTTCCAAACCAAATTGTTGCTGAACCGTGGACGCGAGTCCACCGTCGAGAAACCCTGCAGGGTCATGGCACGGCGGTTTGGCCTTCCGGCGACCGGCGCCTATGGGTACGTTGCGGAGGGCTCCGCCGGCGGTCCAGTACCTCTGGCAGCCCTTGCAGAAATGCCTTGGCTGATTAACGTTGTAGTTGTTGAAGTAACAAAACTTGGTTTCCATGCTCTTGCATCTTGGACATGGTATGATCCTATCAGCTCTCTTTTCTTCTGTTCCTTCTTCACTCACTTTACTATCTTCTCTTCTTTCTCTGCCATGCAAGGTAATCGTTGTTCCAAACAGCTTAATCCCTTCACTGGCTTGGCCTACTTGGGCCATTTTCAGAGACAGAAAAAGAGAGAGAGAAAAAAGGATTATTGTTAGTGAAGAAGGTTTTGGTTGGGGTTGAGGAGGAAAAATCTGAAGGTATTTTTATATATGCAGAGAGGAATAAAGGTAAAAAGGTATATAATAGTTAGTAGAATGATAAAGCTTGGGTGTTTTGGCAGAAAGTTGATGTGAAAAACGCCAAAACGTAGGTGGAATATAAAGTGCGTTGCGAAATTAAAATAAATAAAAGAGGAAAAGAGAAAAAGAAGAAAAGTTAAAAGGGTTTTTTGGAAGAGTAGAAATTGGAAAAGCTGTGGATGAACTTTTTGTACACATGAATAATAGTGTACGTCATGAGCATGCAGTGCTAAAATGTATACATACACTGGCCCAATCCAGGTGTGTAAGAGATAGAAGGAAAAGTAATCATAGTTATCTTGACAAGGACAATGATATTTTGATTACTAAATTTTAGTTTTAAGATATTGAGAATGAGAAAATAAAAAAATAAAAAATTACTTAAAAGATGCCACCTAAAATTGTAAGAGAAAGTTGTCAAAATTTAGTAATAAAAAATCATTTTCCATTTGATAAGTGGATGCAAAGAAAAGCAAAAGAATTGTTGAAAAAGTCATCAGAGTTTTATTATATATACACTTATATTCTATTTTCATATGTAGGCCAGCTCGAAAATATTATGTTAGCCAAAAGAGGGTTTGTATTCTGTGTTATTAATATTATAGCTTCTTTAAAAAAAGTTGAGAAGGAGAAGCAAAGGAATAATATTGTATATGATTAATTTTGTTTGGGAAACTTGGCATTGAAGTTTGGAGAATAAGGATGTTTGGTAGGTGATGATGATTATGAATAATTAAGTTATGGATTATGCTGCTGAGTATGATAATCATGATTCGGTAATTGTTTAGATAAGTTATTGATTGTGGTGTGAGCCATATACATAGCACAAAATGTAAATATTGCATCATCTTCTGTACTCTCTCGCAAGTGTTTTAATATTAATGATTCAAATTATTTCTTAATTATTCAAGTTAATTTTTAATATTTTATTACTAAATAATAATCCATTATTCTAAGAATTAAAATGTCATAATATATATTCTTACACAAAAAGGTTAAGTCTTCTTTAAGTGTAGCTTAAATTAAACAATATTGAATAAATGTAAGATTATTTTTTACTAATATTGATCACAGTTGTTTTAGTTCCCATTAGTCAAGTTTATCTTTCTTTTTGTTTTTTAACAGTCTTGTCTTCATATGGTTTTTGACCAATTGTTAGCTAAAAATTTCTCATTATTGACCATAATTATTTTAGCTTACCTTAGTCAATGCTATTTTGTTGACAACAGTGGGTGGGTTCTTTTCCAACTTCAGGATCAATATACATTGAAAATGTTGTCTTCCTACCATTGTTAAAAAAATCTTACTCAACGATGATGACGGAAAATTTCCACAACCAACATTAGGAAAAAATTTATGACCAACTTTGAAAGAAAAAATAACACTACTAATATGGATAAAAAAAAATAACTTTTGCAAACATGAAAAGAAAATTTAATAGACTGTCAAACGCAAAAAATACCACGACCCATATCAATTAAAAATTAAACCTAGTGGATATTAACTAAAAGAAATTGTTTTTAGTATTAGTAAAAAATTGTTAATGTTGATTAAAAAAAATCTTAACTAACATTGATCAAAATGACATCATCCAACATTGATAAAAAATAATCATGAATCGATTTTGGTTAGAAGATTTCCACAATTTGAAAAAATGATATCGAGTAAATAATGCTATAACATCAATTAATTGATTTAATAATGTAAAATTTCAAAGTTAAGTGTTAAGTTATATAAATTTTTATATGAATTATGGTTATAGTTATTGAGATTGTGGATCTAGATATATAATATTAGTTTTACATATATAAAATATTTGACACAATTTTTATCTCAAAATCTTAAGATAATGGTGTTATGAATCTTTATTCTTATACAGTATTTAACTTTGTCTATTATATCCAATGTCAGACTTTTTGATTCACATTTAAATTATTTCCGACATTAATATATATAAAACATTTGTCTCAAGGAAATTAATGTAAAAAAAAAAGAAGTTGCATAACAAAGAAGGAAATTAATTTAAGAAGCTCCACTTCCTTGAAGTGGTGTTGTTACAAAAGCAGAGGGATACATATTCTACACGTGAGTTGAATGATCTGATCTAGGCTTCACTTTTTGTGTCTTTTAAAAGGATAGTATTACAACTATCGTAGTTCATTGACCAATCATATTCTAATACACATCGTGCAATTTTTTTATCTGTATTTAGATATATTGATTGTTAAAGTCACATCCTTTAATGCCATTTGGTATAACTTTTCACACAAAAAGCCAACTTTTCAGGTACCAATAGATTTTTCCAAAACTTTAATGTATTTCTTTATTTAAAAAATGCTTTGTCAATAAAAAAAATTGAATTAATTTCTTATTAATAGAAAATCTCGCAAAATATTCTCCAAGAATTTTCTACACACTATACAAGTGTGTAATAAATTTAAAAATATTCTTTTAAAAGGTTAATTTTATGAAATAAAATTTAGTTGTGGGTCGGGTTCCCTTTTAGTACGCCAACAACGTTTTCTGTCTTAAGATACTTTTATATGTCTTTTTTTAACTAAAGGGGTTTTCATATTATTTATTTGAAAAGTGACCCCATTTCCAACTCATTACTCTGTTTTATAATGAAGATTAGGAAGCATCAATTACCTTTCTTTATCGATAAAGGATACACTTTTTTCCTGGGAATTATTTTAAAGTCAATCACCACGTATAAAGTTATATCGGAGCAAAACATCATAGTCATAGATTTTCATTAAAATAAGGGAAAAGTTGAATGTTGTTTATCTAATCTGATCACAGAATTCGAACTCCTTGTTCATTGCTACTTTTTTCTTTTCCACTTTCCTTCTTCCTTTACGCAAGAAAAAGTTAAATCAAATAAAATTGGGCAATTAATAAAATATTAGATTCACTAATATTATATGCGCAAGCTTAGGCAATTATCAAGTTTTTCAATATCAACTTGTTGGATACATTTGTTGAAGAATGCACATGTTCTAGGCTTCGAAATTCTTTCATAATGTTTAGTTATATTGAGAAAATCAAATACTAGTTATTTTAGGTATTTGAAATAATTAACTTACGATGCAATCTAATGATTAATAGACCAAGGTGTTAAAAAATGAACTTATAAATTTGACTTGTAAGGTGATGTTTAGATCCACTTATGTATTGTGAATTGATTTTATTTCTAATCATGTGTGGTCCGATATAATAAAACCCAACAATAACAAATTTATCGATAGCGGATGACACAATAGATCTAACAAATAACAAATATCACTGAGATAGATTATAACTTATGACTATGATGTCATGTTAAGATTTTAAGTCTAACTCAACTCTAAAAAACTGATTTATAAAATAAAGTTTATACAGATTTATATATTATAAATTAGTTTTATCGTTGATGTGAAAATTCTAACCCCACACAAAATGATTTAGATTTTTTTGGTGTAATCCATTCATTATATACGTATTGTGTTATTTGTTGTAAGGGTTTAAAAGGGAAGGGGTGTAGTTAGTGGAAATGTTTTAAGAGTTTGGGTAGTATTTTAGTTTACTTGTAATTATGGGCTGAAATAAAAAAACAAAAGGATGGTGGGTGTAAATGACTAGTGTGAATGATGTCATTAGAAAATGTTTGAAGGAGAAGTCATTAACTATTGCATCTTCCATTCTTCTCTTTCTTCCTCAATTGACTTCAATTCCTTTTCTCTCCTTTTAAGCTTTCGTTGATCACAAGTTATTAAAACCACTCAACAGGAAAATCAAATAGAATTTTGCTTATCAATTTTTTTTTTCGCTCAACAATTCTTCCAGTGGGAAATTAGAAAAAAAAAATGAAAAAGAAAAAGTTGTTTATACTTACTGTATTTTGGTTAGCGGAATTTAATTTTTCCTGAATGGATTTCTAAAAACACTTGAATTTTATTATTTACTTATATAGGTTAAATAATTTATATTTATAATTCTAATTCTTTTTAATAATTACATCTATAAATGTTACAATAATGTTTATTATGCGATTAGATTGGTAGTAATATATGGATTAAATTACCATGATTTGATAATCCTAGTGATAGTTATGTTGTGAAATGTGAATTTCTTATTTTTAAATGAATTGGATTAATGAGAATAATATTTTTTTTTTAACAATTGACCACTTGATTAAGTACCTTTAGAAAGAAGATGCTAAAATTTTATTAATATTTAAGTTACATAGACGAAAATATTAGAGGTGAAAAACCGATGAAAATTGTTATGTTATTACTTGATATAGTAAATATAAGAAAAGCATTTTGATTTATTGTTACTATTTATTATTATATTGTAAATGTTAGGAATTACTTTAATTTGTTTTAAGTTTTCTTACGAGTAGATTCTGATTTTGAATTATTATATGTATATTAGATTTTTTAATATTACAAACAGTTTAGTTATTCGTAAAAATTGTTTTACACATTGCTACTATTCTTTGAAGTTTAAGGTTTCACTGAGTTCACATTAATGATCTTTTTAGATAAATGAGAGAGTAAATACATGTTGGTATACATTAGTTTAACATTTAACAAGTTAAATGCAACTTAATTGTTATTGAATTGATATTAATAAAATAATAATAATAATAACATATAAAATAATATAAAATACACTATAATACAAAATTAAAATAACACTTATTTTGAGGTTTGACATTCAACAAACATAAAAAATCAAATATATATGAGCCGGCAATTTTAGTCTACCTTCAAATATCTTAAAAATCTGAAGTGATAGACAAAATATTAGCTGTAAAATGAGTATCTCTATAAACAAAATATTTTGGCCATGTGAATTGTATCTATGTTTCTGTCCCTTCTACGATACATATCTTACCCAAATCAGTTTATTATCAGGAATGCATGGTTTGGATAATAAGTATATATATATATATATATATATATATATATATATATATATATATGGTCACAATTCACATCAACTAACTACCAATAAAAAGAGAAGATAAATAAAGTGTTGAATCATTAAATAACACCTGCACTTCAAATATTTATACATAAAAAAGAATTAAAGATTGACAAAATTCAATTTCATAATTTCTACGCTTAAAACTAAAATTAGTTTCTAACTATCAGTTAAAAACATTAAAATATTACTAGAACAATATGATGACTACTATCATGCACTCACGTGGTTCAAGATTCAAATTCTTGTAATATCATTTTTAAGTATGAAATAAAGTATATTAGAAATAGAAGATATCATAATCTCCAATGGAATCTATCATTGTTTCCAACGATAAATAAAAGATATAAATACCATGATAGAGAAATGTAATCACTAGAGCTACCTAGACATTTTCAAAATTAGTAGCACCAACAGAAAATTTGTTCAAGAACATGTTTTCCGTTGAAAGAACCATTTGAAATAAAGCTGTATGATATGAACAACCACTAGGATTTGTAATTTCACAGCCCAAAGATTCAAAAGTAAAAACTAATGAAAACACATTCATCATAGGAATACGATAATAAAAGAAACTGCACTAAAATTAATAACAAATAGACAAGATTTATTCACACATGCGTACATACAACAAAGCCTCATGCAACTTCACTTCAGGAGGCTAAAAAACATAAGGGGCAGCTCATGTATGAAACAAAAACAAAAATGTCATGTATCACTCCAGTTATCATCATCTTCACCATCATCACTTGCAACGACCTGAAAGTGGATACTAATTAGATACAAAAATGATGAACCAATTACAGTAATAGATAACAAGAGTATAGTGACATATACCTGACGAATTGCATTTGCCTTCTCTAATATTGCTGTAACTTTGACGTTGGCAGTGGGACCAGTTGCATCATTTGACTTTCCTGTTACTGTGGGCCTCAGGTTGAAGGCCTGAACCAACAATGCAAAGGTTAACAACAACAAACATTGTTACTTTGTTTACAGATAAATTTGCAAGATCATGTTCTGGATTGATATGATATAGACTCCAGAGTAAACTTTTGTCATTTTGAGAACTAATTTGATGTGAAAAATTCAAGTACTTAATTACCATTTTGATGTATTTATAGTGAAGGACAAACTTGATGACACTTATATTATATCAATGTGGATGACCAAAATGCTTATTTTTACCATTAAATAGTTGAGATAATAACATGATTACATACTTTTGTCCTGATTTGATATAGGAAATCTTCTCTTTCATCTGTCTCCTTTCCCATTCTCAACTGGTTTGTTTCTTTCTGATCCGGCTGCAGGAAACGCCGAATGAGATGAATCCGCTGTTAGATTCCAATGTTCATCACTGATGCATAAACTAAATGTTCAAGAAAAAGGTAAGAACAAATGTTACCTTGTTCTTCAACTTATATATAATGTTCTCATAAGACTCATGATCATCGTGATTAATTTGTATTTGCTCAAGCTTGGTGAACCTAGGTTGCTGGAAGACAGTGGAATCTGGAAGACTGTGATCATTAACAAGTTCAACATCTTCAGATATAAAATGCAGTGTCTCATTTGTCATATCCAACTGTGGTTTTGAGACCCACCATTGGTTTGGAGGAAGTGGAGGTGGTGGTGGAGGTGCTGTAGGCTCTGCATGCCCATGTAGCATAACAGCATTATTGAATTTGGAATGCTTTTTACTTTCTTTCTCAAGTGCAGGATTAACATTATCATAACTCGGAAAATCAAGTAAAGGCCTGGATAAAGAATGTTCCACGCCATTAGCAGTACATGTACCGTTCCCACTTTTAACATTGGTATCATCATTGGACACAGACTCGGTTGATGACTTTCTGCGAGGAGAATCATGTACCTCATGGTCACTGCTTCCAGGAGTTTCATCAGATTCCCACTGATCAGAGTTATAGTCAGAGCGAGGGCTTCGACAATCATCGGATATATACGGAGATGATCTACAGAAAGTGTCGTCGTCGTCAGAGTGAGAAACTGAGCCATCCAGAGGAATGGAAGATTCAGGGACCAACTGGAAAGAAGGAAATATATCGTTTACGCTTTCATGACGATTACTGCCATCAGGAAATTTAAGTTTTAGTTTGGAGGTCTCTAGTCCAATGATAGGATGGAAAGATATTTTCATATGTTCAAGTGGAGGTGAAGGAGGAAGTAACTTCATAGGATATACAGAACCAGCTTTCTCTTTGAAAGTGTTTGTCTCAGGAAATGACTGTTCCACAATACCATTTTGTCCACTCTGTTCCAATAAAACTTGTTTCAGAGAATTATAATGTTCAGATTTTTCATCAAATGAAACTTTCCGTTGAAAACTATTTATTAGTAATCTACGACTAAGTCCAAACACTCGTGATGAGTTTTCACCATTTCCTTGGTCGGGTTCAGTGCTGTCCTTTGTATCAGGGGCCGCTGGGAGACCACTTCCAGGAGCAATTGCTCTGATTTCCCCTGACCCGTTCCTTTCGGTCTGACCAAACCCATTGCTCTGCAGAGAATTGACATTTGTTTTTTCAGAGGTACAAGCTTGGTCATCAACATGGCCTGATGTTATGAATCTAGAAGTTGGCCCCTTTAGAATCTTTTCTGCAACCTCTGCTAACGTTGATTCCTGTTCCTCTTTATAAACATCGCTCTTTTGCATTGCATTGTGACCTGAAGCACCATCTGGTTCACCTTTTGTGATCAAAGGCCCTTGACTTGTAGAATTTGACTTGTTAAAATCAGGAGGTTTCGATGGCTCAAGTCCTAATAATCCACCATTGGTCCAGAATCTAACTGAGTGATCAGCCAAAGACTCTTTCCGTGTCTCTTCATATTTGCAGATATTGGAGCTGATCTTACCTGCTTCCTCATCTGGCAAAGTAGTGCTATTAGAACCAAAAGATGATACATTGGTTTCAATTGGTGTTGACACAGCATCATTAACAGAAGTCGGACCAATATAGGTGGTATTCGCGCATACTGAGTGATCCAAAACAGAATTTTCATGTGTGTGAGGAACCAGTTCACGGGCAGGAGTTCTAGAAGGATGTGATTCAGTTATGGTATTGGCTATTTCTTTGCTAACAGAACCATCTGATGGAGTCACAGATGACAAATCAGATGCATGTGGGCCTGATGTGCAAAGAGGAACTTCTTCCATAAACTCAGGTAAATTACTGAACATTTCTTTGTTTAGGGAAACTGTGTCTTGGGTGGTTTCTTCATTGCAAGTAAAATCTAATGGACTCCCAGATCCCAAATTAAAAGCATGTGGCTCAGATGTGAGAGGGGTAATTTCTTGCAATGAGTCGGGGATGAACGTTTCTTTGTTGAAGGAAACAGTGTCTCTGGCAATTTCTTCACTATAAAGAACATCTGATGGACTCCCCAGTCCCAAATCAGATGCATTTGATTTTGATGTGAGAGGAAGGATTTCTTGTAATGAATCAGGCAAGTTACCAAAGGTTTCTTTGTTGAAGGAAACTGGATCTCTGGTCATTTCTTCACTATCGGAAACATCTGATGGACTAACAGGTCCTAAATTAGATGCATGCGGCTCTGATGTAAGAGAAGGAGTATCTTGCAGTGACTCGGGCAAATCCCTGAAAGCTTCTCTGTTGACAGATGTGGCGTCTCTTGTTAAGTTTTCGCTGTCTGATGGACTTACAGATACCAAATTAGATGCATTTGGCTTTGATACAAGATCGAGAACATGATTATCTTTAAGTGGTTCCGCTAAATCCTTGGCTGTTTCTTCATTTATGGGAGCAGTATATTCAGTCTGGGAAATGACATCAGATAAATTATTGTCCAGTAAATTAGGAGGAGCTTCAGTGTTTCCGTGAGTGTCATTTGAAGTGAATTGTTGAACCTCTCGTTTTGTTATATAATCAATATCGTTTTCAGACTCTGATTCAATAGTGTTGAGAGCATCCTCGTAATTATCAGGTTCACTGTCAATATCACCAGTTTGAACCCTGTTGGAGACTAGTTTCGGGTTGCTTTCTTCATTAAATAGGATATGATTGTGGTCAATATTTGTCATGGTAACATCCTCATTCACATTCATATCTGAGTCATGTTTTTCCACATGCCGCTCTGGAGTTTTATCTCTATCACAAGCTTGACTTTTAGATTCCACTATCTCTTCCTTTTCATCCCAAGTAACACCAGATGTACTAGAGGCAACTCGTTTTTCCAACAAATCATGTGAAATCCTATCCTCTATATGAGAAGATACCGATGGAAGAGTATCAGTTTTCTGTGTCAGCCTACTAGAGGATGGTTCTTTATAATCTGGCTCATCAGATCGCACAGAATCACTCGGATGGAAAACACATTCAATGTAGCCAGCACCAGACTTTGAATCAAACGAATTTGAATAGTGTTCTAGATCTGACTTCGTTCTCATATCTATGGTGGAGGCTGTCTGGGAGAAAGAAGTCCGCCCATTGATAGCAGAAGAAACAGATTGCATTCTGGGTAGTCATACAATATATAAGTGTTGCTTTTGAATGAATAACTAGTATGCCAACAATAACTTTGCAATAGACATTTATAGATGTAGATATATAATACCTGCCACTGCTGCTAAGCCTTTGTTCACCCCTCAAAATTTCTCCATTCCTTCGCGACCTTTTCTTCTGTCCAACAGTTTTTGTTAAGCTCCAAGGAATTGTTTGCAAAGAAATCAATGAATGCATATGACTGGAAAGAAACTGGGTCACCGAAAGGCTAGGATCATCGTAGTACCTTGTTTTTATGAGATTTCCTTGCTTTCTCAGTCTTCTCAGTGTAAGATTCATCTGAATCAGCGGATATTCTTTTAAAGAAGGTTGGATCCGAGTATCTCCTGAAACAAGATCCTGGGCCACCAGTATCGAATCTGATTGACACACGGAATGTTTCATTAGCCAGTCCAGAACACTTGATTTAATTTAAGCAAGATTAGTTGACATAACTCAACTCTTTCAAAACCGAACAGAGATGGCAAATAGGACTGTATTTTCTGTTATCATCTTGACCTTGAAAATTTAGTCTAAGAAAAAGTATCAACTAATCTTGCTCATAGTTTTTCATGGTGTTATATAGTGGCATAGTGGTGCAGAGTGGCCCTTGCTTGCTACAGGAACTACCACAGTGGAGCAATTTAGTGTAGCAGTTGTAGCAGACTAAATTGCAGCACTATAGGGGAGGTACATGTTCACGCAACAAAAAACTCAGAACAGAGGCATTAAAGGCTTTTCAGGGGGCTAATTTTGGAATTGTAATTCCAAAAGTGAAATCTATAAATGTCATAGCAGTGAAAATTGTAAAGAAGACTTGGATTTAGAAGATGTTGATCATGATTCTTATTTAAGAAATTTCTATTCGACTGTATTTCTATGTTTTGTTTAAGAAAACTATGATATGATGTTGTATTGTTAAGTATGAATGTCATTAATTTTGAGTAAATTTATCTTTTTTTCAGACTTTATATGTATATAGTATACATTATATAAACAACATAAAAAATTAAAAATAGTTAGCAAGTTCAGGTATGCACCACTAATTTGAACAAGATTGTAAATTTTTATTTCAGTACCTAATTAATATTGTTATTCTCAAACAAAAAAGACAATGGGGGAAGGAAATTTAACTTACTTATCAAGCAAGTGTACACGTGGAGGTTCACGACATTCTTCATATGAATCCATAATAAAGTGAGGCAAGTCATTGTAAATGAAATGATTTTGAGCAGGTTTTATGCGTTGATGCCATTCACAACCTGAAAGGAAACTTCTGTAATAAGGACAACCATAATCTTTGAACATTGAAACCATGGTAAAAAATAATGTAGTATTTCACAATTTAAAATAAAAATATATGGATATATGCTATCTAAAAAGTTCATACATCTAGCCTAGTACCACTTGATTGTAATCAGATTAAAAATAATCTAAAATAAACTTTACTTTCAAAATTATATTCATTACAAGTTTGAGTTTTAGCACCTTTCGCAGAGCAGCTGGCATGCCAAACAAATCACAATTCACATACAAAATTGATATATACTATACATAATCTACATTATATGTACATTTAATAACAATCACCAGCCTCCATTTAATAACAAAAAAATGACTCATTGAATATACTAAAGGCATGAATCCTAAACTAACCATGGCATCTTCCGCTTTCTTAAAGTTTTGGTTTTTTAACAAATTAAGGGCTTGCATACTAACAAAGATCTATATTTTAACAGTGGCTCACTCAGACAAATGAAATTTCTCAAAGAAATTTCCCTTTGACAAATGCAAAAGAAAGAGAAAACCAAACTAAAGTGGATATCATGAACCATGTAAAGAAATAGAAAGAAAATTCATATCAAACAACATAACTTCAATATGATTCAGCTGCCTGATCAGTACAATACTAGACAAACCCGTGAAAGCTCTTCACATTACTTCATTGATACAGATTATAGTATGTCAGACTGTCAGTTAGTCGTCTTTGGTGATGATTGATATATCAAAAGATTCTATTAAAGGAAACAAATCTAAGAAGCTTGTTAAATGCTCCAATATATAAGATGGGAACAGCCATCTCAAATGCTACTCTTGTTTATTAACTCAGGGCATAGATAAGCTTGTCAGAACTTGTAAAACCGGTAGTAATTTGCATTCTACAAAATTATTTAGGTTGTATTAATTTAAAACATAACACATTTTCTTTGTCCAAATTTATTTGAAGATATGTTCTAGAGGGACATTGGTTCAAATCTTAGGAAAAATACCAAAACTCTATTTTCTAAAGCAATAACTTTCAGAATTCAAAATAACATATTAAGAGTAAAGAAAACAGACTCTCCAGTAAGCACATAGTTTGAGATCATTGCCTAGAATAACCATACCAGCAGTGTAAGCTAGATGTATGTGACTTGTTTGTGCCAAAACAGCCTTCTCCAAGGCAGGTAGTGAAGCTTCAATGTTTTGAACACGAACCATCAATCTATGACTCCTGGAAGCTGTTGTCAATACTTGCTCCTGCAGACCATGAAAAACCTCTGCCGCAAAACTACATTTAAAAAAAACTGTGACTTATGAACATCATACAATTAAATAAAAAAGGAAAACTAGAATTACTTCGACTAAAATCACATAGGTATTGAACAAGGTTTCAACAATTATAGAGTAAATGTCACAGTTATCAGCAAGGATAAGTTTTGAGAAATAACACACAAGACAGCCACATTCGTTCCGCTCTTTAAATAAAATAAAAAATATAATCAAATTGCTTTGTTGTCCAACTTTGCCATCAAGCTTAACACAAACATGGCAACTTAAAATCAAACTCTTCTAGAACCAACCATAGTCCCATTTCATTGAAACCTAAATACAAATACAAGTTTTTTGGATCAAAACAAGTAATGAAGGTCTAAAAAACTAAAATTTTCACAATGGCAATCAAATTCCTTCTACTGTGGACTGTACCTACAGCTGTTTAGCTTAAGGATGACAGTATAAGTTCAGTTAAAAGAGAAAACAGCAAGAAGAAATGGAAGAAAGAATCAAGAGTTAGTTCACGAGAAGGAGCAAGAAAGCATTTTTTTGACAGATTCATTCCATGAAAGCATTGCAGCTCGTGAACCACCAAACTCTAAAAGGCGAAATGAGTTTGAGGGATTATCCAGAGAGCAACCAAGGTTGAGCTGTACACACTACACAACCTATAAGATTCTGCACAAAGCTCAACCGAAAACAAAAGTCAAAGAGTATTTTAGCTACTTACCAATTGGAATTTGGCCCAAATACAGAAAAAGGCCGACCTCAATTCCAACGGCTAATTACCTTTCAACCTAAATGAAATCCAACCTTATTCTGTCACATCTAAAACCAACATTCTCAGCAACCTCCAACCCTGTACCCCATTATAGACTGGTACTACAGAAATTAAGCAACCCCATTTCGCAAACAACTCGCATAAGCATAAAAATTTCAAATTTCACCTATTTAAACAAACCCAGGTAGGAAAAAAAGTGATATTGAAAGAAAACATACTCAGCAAGATCACCGAGTTGCCTCAAGATCCCAACAAGACCAGCCACAGCCACACCATCCAACACAGCTTTAGGGTCCTCTCTGCTGGCCTCTCTGTACAACTCAGGCTGCCCCAAACTGAACTCATTCCTCACCTGCAACCTCACCAGAGGCATCTTCCTCACACTAAAACAGTGAAAACCCAAAACAAGTTACTTTCTTTCCACTTTTATTTCCCCCCTTCTGCCTGATAACTCTCCTGTCGAAACCAATGAATGTGCGCGTGGGCCGGGAAGCATTAAATGAACGAATTATGAGAGAAACCAGTAGCAAAAAATAATGGAGATTGTTAGAGTAGTATTTGTTTACTTTTTGGGAGGTATTAGAATTTAGAGAAAGAAATTAGGTGGGTGTGTGGATTGGAGCAGCTTAACTGCCAAAGGGAAGAGACAAAGAGTGAGAAATCAGGTTAAGTGTACGGATCGGTGAGGTAAGGGAGAAGAAGGACATTGCCAACTCTGCAAGCCATTCTTGAACGGAAATCATTGTCTGAGAAAACATAAGGGAACAACAAAACTACCAAAACACCCTCCCTCTTTCTCTAAATGCCTTACGTGTCCGGAAAGTGTTGTGTGTTGAAATGACCGGTTTGGGTATGCGAAGTGTCACAAAATTGTGTCTTTCTGTGGCTCCGAACCTTCGACGTGGGTACCACATTCTTTTCCAGGGTTGGTCAAAATGGTAAAACACAGAGCTGGACATGAATCCGAACATGTTCAATTTTGTTTCCGAACTTTTATCGAGCTCAACTTGAAAAATTATCATAAAAAAACAAGCTTGTGAAAATAAAAAAACACCAAAATTTGATAACAGTGAGAATTACTAGAACTCTACTTATGTGGATAATATAAGACAGTGATGTTTATGAACGTGAAAATACGGTGCTTGGAGTGACAACAATTACGGATGAATGAAGATGTTTCAATTTCAAGGATTTAATGCTAAGATCTACAATTTGTTTTGTTTTATGTGGTGCGATGTGCATATCTAGAATGCTAGAGCCTTAGTTAGATGAAGATTGAATGCTAAAACCTGATTAGTCAGCAAAAGATGGTATTAAGAATTTTGTTTGAATTGAATTATAAAGGGAAATTGATGGATTTGAAGAACAGTGAGTAGTGCATAGAGCCTAGATACCCCATTCATAAATGAATAATAGGAAAACAGGTGAAGTTATTTACTTCAGCTGCTAAGTAATGGTACTCTCTGTAATCTTTTTTTTGTATGCTAATTAATTCTGTACTAATAAGGAGGGACAGAGAAAGAGGTAATGGAGGGAAAAAGAAAGTGACAGAAAGAAAGAGATTGGTCATTAATAACAGTGAGGGAAGGAGCAAACAAATTCTCATGTCCTTTGCATTACATCATAAATGCAGATAACAAGAGCAGGTTTTGCTTTCTTTCTGGAGTTGTTAAGAACCTAAAAAAGTGAAATCCACTTCTCTCAAAACTATCTGTCTCCACTTGAAACGTAGTTTTAAATTGTGTGGCGTGATGTACCAAAAACTAGATATTTTGGTATGTGATAGTGTGAGTTAGTTTTTGTGGCTTTAATTGGACATTGTGGTCAAAATGTGCATTCCAAAAATGAATGATTGGTGAAGCAGTTAACAGTAATAAGAAAAAACAGGGAAATTCTCACCAAATTCTTTAGGCACAAAAAAATGAGCTTCAGTCTCTGTCGCTGAGTCCTAAAGAGTTGACGAAGAAATTTGGAAGAGAGGTTTAAGAGTTTGGTGAAAGGTTTGACTTGGAACAGTTACCAAGAATCTTTATTGGCTTTCACTTCACCCAACAACAGGTGCCATTTCATTCTAACTTATCATTAGTACCAAAATTATCATCATATTAGACTATTCCTATTTCATGTTCATCACGGAGTCACTTAAATATAATTAATTTGTGTTCCATGATTCTGTTTATATAGTTTCTAGACAGACCCCCAAATCCTGTAAATTCAAACTCATCATAATATTTTTTTTTTATTGCATGAAATACATGGTGTACAATATATATACATTATTTCCTCTAAAAAGTTAAATAGCTTTTAAATTTTTATTTTTTACATTTTTATATAAAAAAATGTTTTAAGCTGTTCATGTTTGTTCATAAATAGTACATAATAAAAAGCTATCCTATAACAAATTCAACGGTGACTATTCTGCTAGCGGAACTTAATTTAACTTAAATTTTTTTTCTGACATTTTTAAGAAAATTACTTCAATCCATTTACTATTTTCAAAATTTAAGATGGTTTCAAATACTATATTGTTTGAATTTATCTACGTCTTAGAAAAAAAATAAATATTAATTATTATTTTAATTAGTAAAAGGTATGTTTATAAAGAGTGCATAAAATAAATTAAGAATATATGAGATCATTTGAAAACACTAGTAACATGTGATACTTAAGCTAAGTATAACACCACAGTAAAATAAATAAAATAGTAAAAAATAATAGTATATATTAGATTTTTTCTAATAATAAAATATCTTTTAAGAGTTTATTGTCCAAAAATTAGGAAGGTATGATTTGAAAATATAAGGGTTAATTACTTTTTTGTCATGTTCTTGTTCAAAAGTGTCAAATTGGCTCTCTAATTTTTTTAAGTTTTAATCTAGTCTTGATTTTTAAAAAATTGATGCAATTTGGTTTTTTTTTTTAAATTTCTTGAAACATATCAATAATTTTTTAACAAAATTTAAGTTGTTAATAATGATGATTTGCATGTAAGTAACATAATCATAGTGTCAATCTTGAAAAATCTTTGATCCGTTTCAAGAAAGTTAACGAAAATGACCACATTGCATCATTTTTTTTCAAAAATCGGGTCCAACTTGAAACTTAAAAAAACTCGAAGACCAATTTGACATTTTTGGACAAAATGAGGGACCGAAAGAGTAATTAAACCAAAATATAAGCTTAAAATAATAAGTTATATTATCATCCACAAAAGTTCATTGTCAATCACTGTACATTTGAGGTATTATTTTTGTAATGATGTTTTTCGTCACAATTTTATCCTAAAAATGCACCTCGGCCAAATGAAAGAAAAAAAATGATATTTAAACCGTCTTAGACTTTGACTTCTCAATGATGTAGGACTACTGGACATAGTAAGAACATAATCTTAAATTGACAATTATCCCTATAGATAATATAATAAGATAAGTTTTTAACAATAACATTATTATGTTATGATGATTGTGACTTATTATATTTACCTCAAATAGAAGTGATGGAATAAGTACATTCATTTGAACTAATTTCAACCATTAAATAAACAAGATTTTGGGAATTTAATTGAGTCTAACTTTAATAGGTTAGAAACAAGAAAATTGAGTACTATATAAGAATTAGAACTCATAAACTCGTTATTTTAATGAGATTTTGGATTAGAAATGATATTAATCCCTTATAACGATTGGGTTCGGGTTTCATTGATGTTGTGTCTTTCCAATAAATTATTTCCTTCATAGACCAGCCAGTTGTATCAGAGTCGATGTTTAGTTTTGGTGATCATCTCATATGAGTACATTATGATCATGCATCGAAAGTCATCATGACAAAGGATTTCAAGTAAATGTGTCTTTTTAAGATGAAAGACAGTACGAACATAGTACTCGTGATTGTGAATGATTTCATTCAAGAACGAGTGCACCAGTGTGGAAGAGGAGACTTACCAATGTGGAAGAGGAGACTCACCACTGAAGATAAAATTGTTGGAAATTCAAGCGTGAGTTTAAGTCTTTCACAAATTAAAAATAAAAAAGTTAAATAAAATATAAGATAGAACATAAACTTACATCTTAAGAGTTTAGGTAAAGAATCATGCGAAATTCTTTTTATAAATGGACATCAGATCTTATTAATATTGTATTTAAGTAAAATTGGTATTTGTAAAGACTCGTTACAAGATAAAACAAATTGCATCAACATGAAAAGAAAAAACTATTATATCATGAGTATCCGGTGTTTTGTATGACAATATGACAAGAAAATATGATGAAAGTAGTAAACCAAAGCATAGATGTATATGAGAGGAAACTCAAAATGGAGATAGTTAATTGTGTGGTTTGTCCAAGTATATTTTATTATATATACAAGGGCACTCTACCCTGCCATGCCACTAGCCCATAGTGGAAAGTTCACGCTGTTGCGTCACATTAATCAATGCCCTTAACATAATGACTCCTTCAATCTATCTGTTAGGTTTCACAATATTCAAAACGATAGAACTCATATATTAATCACTTTCTTAATTTATCATAAATCAGATCCATCTTCAAGTCATTGGACTCTGAAAAAAGTATCTGAAATCAAATATAATAATGTGTGGCAGTATAGAGAAGTAAAGCCAAGGTGTTAACATGTCTTTAGGCATCTTTGCCCATAATTAAAGGGTTCATCACTGCTCCATGCAATTAATTATCTAATTACTCCATTTAATTATGCTCATAAGTACATAGATGGAGAATTTCAATTTTTCATTTCTATTCCTTTTGGGTTTCTTTTATCTTTTCTTTCTGCTCTTTAATTAATGTGTCATTGCTTTGATGTTTATTTTTGTTCAAATATAGCCCACACAAAGAAACATCATTGTGCTGTCTCATTTATTTAAAGTATACGCATCCCAAACCAGAATCATATTTACTAATTCATATTGCAACTGGGTTAGTTTTGTTTTTTTAATGTCGATTTTAAAACTAGTCAAATCGTAAATAGTGAATAATTAGGTGTGTTTAAGCGTTACTTAACAAACGGTAGAATGAATTTAATAGAAAAACCTTTCTACTCCGTTTAATTATACTTTCGATCATCATTATGTATAATAGTATTGATTATATCGGTTTAAATATTTTTTAAATCTTATACAATAAAAGAAAATTAAAAACAAGTTTTATTAAAAAAAAATGTCTTATTAACAACTAATTTTAGTCACAAAAAATTATTAGTCAATGACCAATTTAGATATAAATTTACAAAATAAAAAATTATTGACTACTAAAATAGTCATTAGGATGAAAACAAAATTATAATTGGTCTCCAAATTGGTTTCTAAAATTTAGTTATCAAGGTTTTAGCTACCAAAGGAAATTGCATTAGCTACCAAAGTTTTTAGTTTTTGATACCAAAGGTATTGGTTTCTAAATTAGTCTCTAATTAATTAGTGATCAGTTTAGCAACTAATTTTTTTTTTCATACTATTGACTATTTTAGTAACCAATAATTTTTTATTTTGTAAATTGATATCTAAATTGGTCACTATAGTGACTAATAACTTTTGATCATTAAAATTGGTTGTTAATGAGACATTTTCTTGTAATGTTTGTTCTTTATTTTCTAAATCATCTTTAAACAAATTCGTTATAAAATTCTAAAAAATAATTTAGAATTGATTGTGGTTTAAAAATAGTGAGACTCGATTATTTTATTATTAAAAGGTTTTAATATGAATAGAATTGTTATAAACGAGTTTTATTATTTTAAAACACAACACCTCTCTAGAAATCACTCTTCTAGAGTTTTTGACTTTTCCTTAGAAGTTCTCTTCCTTTGTTCATCTAATTGAAGATCTAGGATTGTAAGAGTGATCTTCGCGACGAGCTCTTCAATTTGGACAAATCAGTTTCTCTATTCGTGTAAGTTAAGTTTCAGTCATTTTTCGTAGTCCTCTTCTATTTTCTGTTGTATATGAGTCTTGTTTCCACTTGCATGTATCTTTTAAGTCTTTTGTATAAGTCTCTACAAATCAATGATCATAACAGTAGGACCTGATTGTTTTGGTGAAATTTCTATGTGTAGATAGATCATCCTGTGTGATTAGAGGTGGTTTGAGGTTCTTAGAGCTATTTGGTCCTGTTGAGCCGCTTTATCGGATAAGGGAAGTTAATTGTTTTTTGTGTGCATGAGTTTGATAAATTTGATGTTTTGCATGTTGATGAATATGATTTTATGTGCATGTTTTGATTTGAATTGATATGTTATATATGTGAATTCATGCTTGAATAGTTTGATGGGATTTTATATTGGTTGAAAAACTTAGAATCTGATCAATTGAACGAATTGATATTCCCTTTCATGTGCTAAACTTGTTTTGAGCCAAAGCATTAAGAGAGGAAAACCATTTGAGCAATTAATTAGGTATAAGTTCACTCAAATGCATAAAATTCATCTACTGTGAACTAATGTGGCGATGAGCGGTAGTTTCCACCGATGAGCGCCACTTTTTGTGAACTATTGGGTGTTGAGCGCCACTTTTTGTGAACTAATGTAGCGATGAGCGGTAGTTTCCACTCAAATGCGTCAGCTTTTCTGAATGGTCTAATGCTGAGTTATGACGTGATGCCATTGAGCGTCAAATGTCATGTTTTGCATACTTTGTCTGTTTGATTATTTTTGAACGTTTTGTGACTTATATGAAGCATAATTTATGGTTTCATTATTATAAATTGAATTGAATATACTCTGGTAAGCATGTATAATAGCGTTGAAGGAATTTCAAGGAGAAAATCTATTAGTAATAATTGTAATGGATGCATTAACATATGTATTCAATATAGAAGTATCATGTACTTCAGTAACTATTCACACCCAAATAGAATATAATAGGTTATGTGATGAGTGTTCAAGGATGTTTATAAGAACAAAAAGGTGAATTAAATGTAGTTATCCAAACAAAATTGTGGATTATTTCATTTAAATAAGATATTTTAAATAAATACATTTCAATGTATTTTAATTTTTTTAAAAAGATTCTCCACTAATTGTAAATATATTAGTACATATCTACTGACCCAGATTATATATATCATTTTAAATTAAAACGATCATATATCAATTTATTCAATTGTCTATGATAATTTCTATCTACATTAATCAAGAATATATTCTACCTACTGTGTTGTGCTATTTTGAACAGCCCGAACTCGCAAACTATTGGAAAATCGAATTTTATCAAAATCGAAAATTACTGTGGTTGTATTATTCGTATGTAGGTATTATAAGGCTTCCATAAAGCATATGATAAATCATTATTAAAATAAGTTTCAATATTTCTTGATTTTGTTTGTTAGTTTGTGTCCTCAAATAAGATTCGAAGTGAAGTAGGTCAAAAGTTAAATATTTTTTTTTAAATTAAATAAAGTGATAAACTATAGACAGATTAAATAAAGGGTAGACAGAAATAACAGATTCACATGATATCCACGTGAGCTACATACTCATCCCACCAATAAAGATAATACATCTTCATTTCTATTAAATAAATTAATGTGGAGGTTTCCAAAGAGATTTTTTCTTTTTAAATTACATACTGATAAAATTAATAACCCACCAAAATTTATATGAGAGTGTGGTTGGCTTCCCAGACATGGTAGATTTAAACGAAAAGGAAAGAAGATTTTCTGCTAAACTTAAATTTTATATTACATTGAATTTAAACATTTAAAACAAATTAATTTTTTCTATTTAATACAAAAATTCAAAGTTCACAATTTTATTTAGGATCCAACTTTTATCTGTGATATTTCATTAATATGCAGATGTTAGTTATAAGTGATGATATAATTAATCATATACAATAAATAGAATTTAGTCCTTTCAAATTTCACCTCCACACATTACCATAAGAAATTAATTAAATTTTTTAAATAATGATTAAAACAACTCTCGTAAGAGTGTACAAATTGATGCACTCGGGGCTAACTACGTGGTTGAACGACAGTAAAATGAATAAACGCACTAAATGATGCCAACACAAAGTTTAAATATGCAATTATTTAACCATATGTTATTACTCAAAGACAAAGTAGTTGTTTAAGATATTTTATTGGCATGCATTTAATGTGCATGAGTTATCGTAAACTTTGATATTCATAAATAATTTCTATCAATAAAAACAAAACGTTATGGAATAACTAATGGAAAAACGAATGATACATCCAAGACATGAGATTTTATTTTCTTCTATGGGTACATATATAATTACAAGTAGAAGTAACAACTTTTTTTTTTGTTTTTATAGAGTTCAGTTATTTTTTTATGTTTGAAATTAAGTCTATGGTTGCGGTAATGTATATAGGAAGGATTTTACATTTATATTTATTTATCAACCTTTGTATATTTGATCATGATCAATTATAAGAAGAGTTATTTGTTTATGTAGAAAACACATACATATTATAGCGTTTCACATAAAAATGTACATAAGGATGAACTAGTTTTAAAAATAAATATTACATAATAGGATATACATAATACATGCATCAATCATATATACTATGAGTATAACATATACATATACACATGATAAATTACAATTGAATAACTTTCGACCAATATACAAAAATTGTCAACTACATATTAATGAAATAGTGTAATTTGTCATACTCATCGTTTTCTAGAAAATTTGTAATAAGTATGTCTCACCATAAAGTAATATCAAACTCAACATAAATATCATATGAAAAAATCAATCCCAATTTGTTCCGTTAGGGTGATTGCTGGTATTTGCTTCAAAAAGTAGTGATATAAGAATTTTATTTAGCTTGTCCTAACATAAAATTTTATTGAAGTGATTAGATTATTAGTAAAGATATGATATCTCATTTCTTTAATGAATTTTGTGTTAGTATTATATTAGATATCCTCACCACACATTCATAAATTGTAACACACTCACAAGAAACAACATATCAATAAAGGTTCATACTCGTGCTATTAAAATATCATTATATAATTAATTAATTTAACATATAAATAAAAAATATCATTATCATCATCGACTAAATGTCACTTGAACGGATTTCTTACACTTGTGGATTTAATTTCGACAACACGAGAAAGTTTTTCTCACTTGAGTGATCTTACACTACTTCAACAAGATAAATTCAAAGAAAATAATTAATTTTGTTTGCCACTCGCTCAACTAATCACTTTATGCTTAAACGTTCGTTACTTGAGCATCTTTGGCACGCTTGAGAATGTATTTGTTGCCTCATGTACAACAAGTTTCAAAAGGATAAAATACACCACTTCACAAACACTTGAGTAATAATATTATCTCTTGAGAGTTAACACATAGTTGTATGCCTCACATATTCTAGAAAGTCGTACACCATTAAGACTTAACGTTTGAACAATTATGTTATTCTTTGAGTGTCATTTGTTCTAGAGGGGATAAAATTATCCTGGTCTTTCTCGCTCAAACTTAAAGTTATCACTTAAATATATACCATGTTACTCGAGCATATTCATGTTATCTCACTCAAGTGACAATAAGCCATGAATCATAATTCATCATTTAGACGCCGTTTAAATGACAAGTCACTACTTGAACAATATCAATTTATAAAACATATATTTAAGAACAAAGTATGTGATTTCTACTTCAAATACTTCACACTATATAGAATACTCAAAAAAACAAAACAAAATTCAATCTAACAATTTTTAATCTTTAAACAACCATTTACATCAATATATAATCTATTTTTTCATTCACAACCATACAATATCTTTAACACATTATTTTTACATCTAGACAGTATTTAATTGAATACTCTAAAGTTTAACCTCCCTAACTCGAAAGGAGCGTACTTACTACCATATATTTCATTTATCTTCTGTAATTGTACGGTTAATAATATTCAAACATTAAACCTTATCAATATCACATCTCTTTACAGAATACTACCAAAATAAATAAATAAATAATTTTTTATTAAAAAGTAAACTACTAATTTAAATAAAAAAAAAATCAAATAATCTAATCATAATCATCACTTTGATATTTTCCTAAAAATATATTATATAATAACATAACTATACTTAAATTATCTTTATCATTTAATGGGAATTCAAAAATAATACTTATAAACTCATATATATTGTTAATAATACTTAACGAGAAATTGAATCTTCCATGTATTTAGATAAAACCGTTTAACAACTATAAAAATATTAATATAGGAAATTAACTAAAACCCGTTCATTCTATTTTTAACAAGTGAATCTCATTATTAAATTTTTATACATTTTTTATATATATTTCTCGTACACATAAACTAGCGTCCAACACACTGATATTTTATAAAAATATTATAATATAGGACAAGATTGTGATTCATTGTGTCAAATTATTTATTTAAAAAAGAGCAAGTATTATGCAACGCATAAATAAGTTTCATGCATGTATGGAATGGAATATATATAATATATTGGGAAGTGAAACAAAAAATAAAAGAAAATTAAATTAATATTATTATAAATAAATAAACTATTTTTCTTCACTAATTTAAATTTGATACTATATTTAAATTGATTCAGCTAAAACTGTACTTTACTTTTAGAATATGATATATTGATACTCAATTTTATCTATACAATTATTTATAAATTGTTTCTTTAACTATTTATTAAAAATAATTGGTTAATTCAAATGTTATTACTATTATAAAGGAATTCTCAATTTGATGAAAGGTAATTTTAAAATTAAAGTGAGTGTATATTACAATATCTTGGTAACTTTTTTGTGACATCTATTTGTAGGCCCAATTTCTACCAGTGGTCCAACCAAAATCATTAGCAATTGGCAGAGTAACTGACACAAATGGTCCAAAAGCCCTTATACATTTTCATCCCTTAGCTTCGGATGAGAACATTGTAAACATTTGATTCCCATTACAACATAAAATAATTGACTATCCAAGTTTAGGATTCATCCAATTATGGAAAGGAAATTAGGATTCGAGAAAAAAAAAAAAAACCCTATAAATCCATGAATCTTAAAATTTTGAATTAGAAGGAGTATGATATGGATTTAGACTCGTATCTCATTTAGTGTGGTGTTATTCATGAATTCTCACTCGAAACACTCTAATATTTTACCTAAAACCAAACCATTCCATGGTTATACTAAAGTAAAAACATTAGCAATCTAATAAGAATCGTGATTGTGTTATTAACATGTTGATTAATTGGAGAGGCTTAGATTGAGAGGTCGCATTCAAACTTTTTGAGATAGCTCTCTGTCCCTGCCAAGTGGTAGTTATGAGGACAAGAGTTGGAATCTTTGGAATATCACAAATGATTGTGTTTGAATTTTTATCTTCAATGAGGAACATGTTTTGCTTCTTAATTGCAGTAGAACATAGTCACCAACAACCCCCAAAAACATCATCATATATAACATAAGCACACTCTCTTATCATCCCAAAATCAATCTCACACTCTGATTACTGGTGCTAGTGAATTCACTTTCATCACCAAATAAAAGGCCTACAGTGTCACCAGTAATATGCTTTTTGAATTTTGTCTGAACCTGATTCTCTTGATTCTGTGGAATGTGGTGTTCCCACATTACCAAGCCCACAGAATCTAATTATGTTAGCTTATATATGGTTTGGTCAGAATCTCCATAATTGTGATGAAATTTGAGATCCTTAAGTCGACCCACATGTAGTTGTAGCAGGGAATGGTTGGTTGTCTTCTTTTGAGCATTACAACATGAAACTCTGTCAAGTTTTCCATCATCATTTCTTTTCAGCCATTGCCTTGCTGAACTCCTCTTTGCTTTATTGCTTGGTCACACCATATTTGAACATGATCTGACAAAGATGTGGGAACACCAACATTTGGTGTTTAGTATCTTATGTTAGCATAAATCAATTTTGAAGATTGTTGTTTAATCCTTTAGGAAGTACTGTTTAAATGTTAGACCTGTATTGTGGTTTATAGTTCGTGAATATCAAAACTTTCATTTTACCTTTTCTGAATTGTTCAATCGGGAAGGTAAAAACAACTTCAACTTTTGGATATACAATTTGGAAATCAAAAATGATTTTTGAATTACATAATACAGATAAAAAAATCTTAAACTTTTTTCAGTTTACACAATTTAAAAGCAAAAAATTATTTGGATTGTGTAATTGAGAAGTAAAAAATGGTTTATAAATTGTACAATCAGAAAATTAATTTTTTCTTAACCTTCTTCAACTTTCGAAAGTCATTTTTTGTCTTCTGAATTTTTCGATCTCAAAGATTTTTTTTTTTTAAAAAATCACTTTTAAATTGTACGATCTAAAAATAAAAAATGCCTTTCAAATTATATAATGTGATAATTGAAAATAATTTTTAATTATGCAATCCGAAAGTTTTCTATATTATACAATTCCAAAGTTATTTTCTATATATTATTTAGATTCCACAATTCATAAAAGATAAACGAGAATTTTCATATTCATTTGGAATGGAGGAGGAAAAATATAGAGGGAGTAGAAAAAATTTGCCTAAGACTAATGGGTTGTTACCAATGGGCCTTCTATAGTTGTTTAGACTAGCCCAAATGCTGAATCAAGAGACCGTATTAGCCTATGAGGAAACTATAGTACCTCTGAACTCATTTTCAAAAAATAATTATTTTTTTATCAAATTCTCTTGTGAATTTTTGAAAAAAAAAATGGAGAGAATGTCTCATTAAATTTATTGTAAAGCAATTGCAAGCTTGAAGTAAGAGTGTTTTGAAGGGATGAAAAGAGCATCTTCTTAGTTGTCACGTTGACTCATAAGAATGCCCTATCCCTATATGTTCTGTCTTTATAATGAAATGATTTTACATTATTTTCGATCTCTTTCTCACACTTTTTCTTAATGATCATTTTGGCGACTTCTTTATGTGTGAATTTGAATAGGATGATCGAGATATTAAATATTGTAATATACGATGATTGAATACATCTTATTTTTTCAAGTTTTTTTTTTTCTTTCGTGAGATATTAGAATTGTGGTATATCAAAGTGTAAATCTAAGTTTACTATTGAATAGAAATAAAAGAATTGAATAATATATAAAGAATAAGATCATAAATTTATTGTTTCAAAATTTTAAATTTGAGGTAATATCGATTTTTTATGGAGATTGAATTCATATATCGTTGTTGTTGTATTTTTTGTAAATTTTTTTGAAAGACCTTTTAAATAATGTTAACGTGAGCAAATTATGCATTAAAAAATAAATCGATTACAACAAGGAAGGTTTCTTCATAACCCTTGCAATCTAAGTTTTATATGGTTATTTCAGATTGCAGAAAGGCAGAATGTTTGAGAATTGATGATAAAATTGTTGAATGCTCGTTTTTTTTCCACATGAAATGTAGACTTTTGTTAGCTAATACTTTATTTTATTAATTATTTATAATTTATTTTTGATAATATAAAATCATTTGATAAAATCCAATTCTACTAGTTAATTATAATTTTCTTACTTTTGTTTTTGATCGTTTAAAAGGTTCCTCTAAAATCCTCGTACTCATCTTCACATCAAAGCATTCCAAATTATCGTTTTAATTATTATACTATTTTCATTGTTTATCACTTAATATTATACTATTTATTTCATTTTTAAATAATACATTTTATCTTTAATACAATATTTCAAATTAATTAAAAGTCACAATGATTTAAAATAGGTTGTTATTGATAAAATAAAATAGCATGAAATGTCACTATTTATATGATTTTATATGTATTAAATTTAATTGAATAGTTAATTTATCAAAAAGCTGCTAAGTTAAATGCGTTAATTTTTTTTAGTTTTTAATTAACTATCATTTCATCGTAAAAAAGCTTATCATTTATTTTTATCACACAAACCCATAGGGTCCCATCCAAAAGCTTGGTCACGAAGGGAGTTAATTGGGGATTTTAGGTATGCTTTTATTAATTGAAGAGTAGCGCGGTTAATTTGACTAATGAATCACTTATCAATTCAAATTCATTTTTAAAATATTAATTTATTAATTCATTAAATGAATAGGTGAAGAAAGTTCCAATTTTTAAAGCTTCCATATAAATGTGTTAGGATTTTTTCGCTTAAATTTCTGATTTTTTTCTTCTTTAAGTCAATTGGATATTGAACAAAGGTGAAAAATTCTGTCTTTTAAAATAATGATGCCCAAGTAAGCATACATCACTCAAATGATCATTAGTTTTAGAATTTTCTTTAATTCTTGTTTCACTTAAAGTTTAATGAATTGTAAGAAAATTTAGAATGTGTCATGCATTTTGATGTGGCATGAATTATGAAGAATTAGAATGGGAATTTTTGAGAAATCACAAATGAATAAATAAATGATAAGTGTAACGTATGATAATATACGTTATAATGTGAATGATAAATTTTAACATGATAACAAGTGAGTGATTGATAATAAACCACTCATTAGTGATTTATGTGTATTGATTATTACTAGAGAAATAAAAGTATATTGGATAATATAATATAAATATGTAGTTACTTATATCATATTAATTCAAATGAATGTAAAGATTATAAAGATAAAATATTTGTAAATTTTCATTTGAGATGTTACATTTGAATAGAAAAAATGTAATGAAAACTTAGAATAACAATTTAATGGTGTATTTATATTTACTTTTATCTGTTCACTTTATAATTACAAAATCGACCTTTTATTTTTAATCTCTTTTCATAAATTTAGGAAACATAAGAACATTCCTAGATAGCTTCTTGAAAAAATATTTAAAAATGGAAATAAATTAAAGTAATGTGATAATTCTGAAGTCCAAAAGTAAAATGAAAAAAGAAAAATTAAATAGATATGAAACTTTCTTTGTATTTTTTTTCTCTAATTTAAACTCCAAACTTTTTCTTGTTCTTTTTTTTTTCAGTAATGATAATATTCTGTTTTGAATAAAGTTTTCACCATTCACACAGTGAAAAATCGAATTTTTGAAAATGTACTTAAGGAAACTACAAACTACCTGTTATACCATTATAAACTAACTATGAGTTGGAATCTTAGGATGTGTTTTCTTGGGAGGGATAATTTGAAGGAGAGGGATATGATTGATTTGAGTAAATTTGAGAGTGAAGTTTATTTTTCTTTTTGAAAGGATTTTAAGATGATAGTAGAGTTGATTTGAAGGTAAATTTTGTAAAAGTTTCTGAAGGATTTGACTGATATGACTAATAAAAAATAAAATTTAATTGATAAAAATATAAGATTATCAAATTGTCTTTGGTATTAAAAGTAATATAAAATGATATTTAGATAAGTTGTAATTAATTTTGAAATTTTTTTGATGATGATAAAAATTATTCATGATATTTACTAATTGAAAAAAAAAAATTGAAGACTTCAATGTAACCAATTACTTTGAATTTGGAACCGGTTCCCTCTTACATGCATGCTTATTTTACCTGGTTTCCTTTTTCATGTAACATGTTCCAAATATTTTATTGGATTTTTTGCGGTAGAAAGAAGTTGTTGTGTTAGACTATGAAACATTTCTCTACAACAGAGTTGAAGAACACCTCTGCCTTTATTGGAAGTTGCTGGTGGTGGCTGTTGTTGGTGTCTTTGGCATCAACGCCGGACGTGGTGCAACTGTTTTGAGTCGCATATGGTGGTGTAATGGTGATAAAATAACGAGGTATTTTAGTAAAGTAGTGAGAATCACTCCCAAATCTCATGTAGGAAGGAGATGTTATTATGAGTCAAATCTCACAATGCTTTGCCCCACTTTATATTTCATACAAAAGAACGCGATATATCCCTCAAGTCAGCGCTTTCAATTATCTATGAACATTAATTCACTTTAAAAGAACACTGTCTTATGGATTCTTAAAACTCTCTTGTCATAAATTCATCCGTTTGAAACTCAAATAATGTGGTGCAATCCATGTTATTGACAATTGCAATTGCAGTTCTAACCAGCTGTGTACTTTATTAAAAGGAAAGCATTTTTGCAGTGAGTTGTTCTGAGAAATGATAAGGAATGACACCATCATTCCTCCGAAGCAGACCATGTTTCTCAAAGGAAAGGCACTGCAACATTGCTGACCCCTTCAGCTTTCTGGTTTCTGTTTTTCAACTTTATTTCGAAAATTGGTGGAACACTGCAATGAAATCATGTTCGGGGTAAGTAACTTGTAGTATAGTAGCTGATTATGATATAAAAAACAAACAAGAGATTTTCAACCTTGTTAGTTGTTTCAAATCAATACTTTACTTTTTGCCTCCAGAGCACATTTTATTCAAAACAAATGATCAAGTTTTGCATTGATTGAAAATTTTATACTAATTAAATTTTTTAATGCTGATTTTTCAAGATAAAAGGTGGCCTGTGCTTTAAAATTAATTTAATCAAATTGAGAAAAATAAAAAATTGGAGTTTCAAGATTATGCTGGACTGTAATTTGTTTTAGCTATATATATTTCATATTTTACCAATATATAAAATATTTAGATACTTTATAATCAAGTAGTAAATTACTTGAAAAAATGAGGTTTAGTTAGATAATTAACTAAAAGAATATGGTTATTAAAACATATACAAGAACATGTTTATTATGATAGAGATTTACTTCAACTCATTCTCTTGATACTTATTATTCTATTATTCATTTACATATTTAACACTAATGCAGTAAAGAATTTTAGCCGCAGTTATTATGACTATGTGGTTTCAGTTTTATATTCAAGATATATGGACGAGGTAAAAATGTAGTCTTTATGTCTCGGTTCGGAACTAAAATAAAAATGTCCATATTATGTTTCGGTTGTAAAGAATTGAAGTATATTTATAAGAAAATGTTTCATTAATAACTAATTTTAGTGACCAAAAGTTGTTCGTAATTAAAGTGACCAATTTTGATATCAATTCACAAGTAAAAAATTATTAATTACTAAAATAGTCACTATTATGAATAAAAATATATAATTGGTCACTAAATTGATTTTTAAAATTAGCTACCATGGTTATGGCTATCAACGAAAATTGGTCACTTAAACTTAACTAGGTTTTTGGCTACCAAAATGACATAGTTTCGAAATTGGTCTTTAATTAATTAATTACCAATTTAGTGACCAATTATAATTTTTTATTTATAATAATGACTATTTTAATAATCAATAATTTTTATTTTTTAAATTAATATCTTAATTGGTCATTCACTAAAATTAATTACTAATAAAATATTTTCTTATAATGATAAAATTATTTAAAATAAAAAAAAATAAAAAGTTAAAACACCTACTACCTCGGATGTCCATAGAACCTAGATAAAATAACATCTATTATCTCGAGTATTAATAGAACCAAGACAAAAAAATCATTTAAAATAAAAAAAAAATTAAAAAGCTGAAGAACCTATTGCCTAGGGTGTTAACAAAACCTAGGCAGAATAGCGACTGCTAAAATTATTATAGAACGTATTTATTGACATCTCCACTTACAGAAATAAAAGTTGTAAACTAATAATTATTGTCAGAAATGTTTAATTTTGGATAAAAATAATTGTATATCACATTTAAATTTTAGTTGCTGTTTAAGTTGAAAAGACTTTGTACTAATTAATCTAAATAGATAATATCTTTACAGTTTATAATTACAGTCACAATAGTTTATGAAGAAAAATGCGGATTTAAAATAAATGAGGGCACTAGCGAACCCGACGTAACAACAGATTTCATCATTTAATTGGTACATTTGAGAAGCAAGCGGGGGCCATTTCACGTGCTTCTGCTTTCTCTACTGTTACTTACACTAGGCTTCCACAACATTGAAAGGAAAAAAATGAATTGCTTAAAATAATTAAAAATTTAAATATAATCTAAAAGCACTTAAACTTCGCATGAATTCATATACATTTTTTAAATATTAATTTGCTGAAAATAGGATCCAATTAGCTTTTTGGGAAAAAAAAAATTAATATGGAGTTTCGACTAGAGGTATTCTCTATGTTTCAAAATGACAATACCTTGTAGCCCCAAAATTACACAATGAAAATTGAGAAAACTGTAAATGAGGTTGAATTGGTAAAAAAGAAAATTAGTAAAACCAATGAAACCTTACCAAAAATTAGTTTATCACAATAAAAAACGTTTAACATAATATTGCTTCCACTTATATGTATTTAGAATGTTGAAAATTTATAAAATAGCATATTTTGAATTTAAAATATGACTTTGTATATATATATTTTTTATTATATATTAACACTAATCTGATCATAATTTAGAATAAATAAATAAATACATATAAAAGAATGAATGAACTTATTTTCTTTATCTTTGTACTTATTATCAACTTTGTCTAATTACTATTGATAAAAGCTCTTTTCAAAACTCTTAGAAACATAGGGGCAGGGCATATGTGTTTACTTTTTTTTTTTCATAACAACAAAAAGTAAGAAAACTAGAAATTAAATTTTATAATAATTAATAAAATAAAAAATAATTAAATTTAAATACAAATATTCTCATAAAAGGTAATAATAAAATAAATAATTTTTACAATTTTATTATAGATAAATTTTTTTATCATAAAATATTTATTAAATTTAAGAAAATTATAAAATAAAAGATAAATTATATTGATAATGATAAAATTGATAATAAATTAAGTGTTATAACATGATTAATTTTTTTATTAATAATTAGTAAAAAAAATTATACATGTGTAATACATGCATAATTTTTTTTTTGCTAATTATTAATAAAAAAAATTAATTATGTAGTAATTTAATGCCTAGATATACGTATATCTAGAGACATTAAATTACTTCAAGATTAATTACAACAAATATTTTCAAAAGATTAGAAAAAATTGAAAGTGAAAATTATTTAAAGTTTTACTTTTTCAACAGAAAAAAGAGAGAAATGAAATAGATATAAAAGGTTTATTTGGGTATCCTAATCCACATTCAAAGTTAAGTTTGTTACATGGATGATTAAAGAGACTATTCAATAATCCATATCAAAATCTTAATCCTATATTTTCTATGACCAATCCTCCTACATAAAGTGCAAATCCACAACAAATAATATTATTACATTTTTGTATGCATGACTATTGTAAAATATATATATATATATATATATATATATATATATATATATATATATATATATATATATATATATATAAAAAACACATAAAAATATATAAAAAA
>Ga0214543_1002807_pt1 | contig 34252 bp, 19 predicted proteins | sample CNSS2metaG_FD_160094 | JGI IMG/M metagenome (GOLD analysis project Ga0214543, IMG submission 160094) | Root nodule microbial communities from cowpea collected in UCLA plant growth center, Los Angeles, California, USA - CNSS2 | ecosystem: Host-associated > Plants > Roots > Nodule | place: USA... | reverse complement strand
ACACAATGGTATATTTCAACCTGCTTTGTGCATCCTCTGAAATGTACTCAAATCTATTGTTCCTTAGTTTCCCACTTCGCCAACAAACCTTTCCCCGTCTCTTTATGATCAATTCTTGTTCCACAGGCTCCCATTCAAGGCTAAAGGTACCGGGATTGGCAAGTGTTTCTGTGAACCATGAAACCAGTAACCAATGATGGCCTGTTTTGTGATTAACACCTAACTTCTGGGTGGGGAGCAAAGTTTGAGTGGGATAATCAAAAGTCTGCCACAAGAGAGTTTTAGTCCCATTGGGGTGAAGTTGTTGAAGCACAAAGTTGCCTGTGTCCAACAAGGTGGCCTTAGTGTTGTTGATAGGTTGAGGTGGAGAATACAAGATTATTGGGTTCCCTCGTTGAGATTCAATTTTCAGTACCCCTGAGCGGTTAAGTGACAGAACTGCAGAATCCTTGTGAACATGTTGGTTTCCATCACTCACCCAAACTTGAACATTCTTATTTACATTGAATACAAACAAGTAACAGTTGTCATCTCCAGTTGGCGAACCAAAACCTAGAGAATATTTTCCCTTTTTCGAACGTAGTATTGCTGTATCTGTGTTATTCAGTGTATCACCAGGCTTTAAACTGTCATTTGCTGCTTCAACATGAATACAAGTACTCCACCACAGCCACAAGCACACGAAAGCAAGCACCTTCAGTAGTTTATGCCTGATAGGATGCTTCAAATATGGAAGGACTAAGCTGCATGATGGTTTGGACAAGTGATGAGCTGAGAGTTATTGTTTCTGATACTAAAATATGTGAGTTTTCTAAAATGAGAAGGTGTAATAGGTTATGTAATTTGATTATCAAATAATGAAAATTGTAGTTGATACATCCATTCACATACTTTGTTGGTTGTTCAGACCAAAATAAGAATGAATATGAAAGAGAGATTTTGTTTTAGCAAGTGTCTATTGAGAATGAATGGATTACTTATGTTAAAGAAAAAAATGGAACTTACATAAACCATGCAAAATTGAATCTACTAAAGCACATTAGGATAAAATGTACGTCAAATGCTCTAAAGACAAACACACTTAAGAAGAGAGAGACCAACTCATCAAGTTAGACAATCATATGTTCTTGAATTAATGGTTTCCTGCATCAAACAATCTTGGAATGTTAAATAGATTTTACTAAATCAATTTTCGTATAAATTGTTTCATAATTTTTAAAGGACTAAAATGAACAATAAAAAAAAAGTTAATTTGACGATGGGGAAGGGATCTTCGTTGACAAATCTTTGTGGAAAGCTCCTTTATCTTCCATACTTTGCCTAACTAAGATGTCATAATACATGATGATTCATAACATGAATTTTATAAAAAGATTTTAAAATGCAAAGACAAAAATAGTAATTATATAATTCTAGTAATAATAAAAAAAATACTTAAATAAAAAAAATATTTAAATGTTTAATAAAATAAACATTTTCAATAGAAATTCAATTAAACAAGGTCCGATTAGATCTGGAAATCTTCTCAATTGGATCAAGGAACATAGCTCAGAATAATATGGCAAATTATATATATATATATATATATATATATATATATATATATATATATATATTTATTTATTTATTTGTGTTACATATACAACCAGTAATTCGCTAAGGAGACGTAATTTTTTGACTCAGAAAGCGAAAGAAATAAAAGTTTTGTCGGCCATTGGTTTAAGAAAGATTCAATTATTTGTATTCCATAGCTTCGTGGTAATGCGCTAGCCTTTTCGAATGGGTTAATAATGCCAATGATTGAAGTCTGAGTATTTATGAATTTGTCTTCCAATTTTAACTTTTTAAAAAATGTAAGTGTTAGAAAAAACGCATCATCAATTCATAATATTACTGTTTTTATCTCTAAAAATCACCATATTAACGGCTAAACAAGATAAAAACAAGGAACATAAAAATATGACGTTGAAATCCTAAAATCGGAGAAAAATCACAGCCACCAGAGAATAATACTATGTGAAAATTTGTACAATACATAGACTTTGACTAGGGTAAGGAACATCATGAACTTAGAGCCATTATATAGTCACTAGATTATCCTGGGCGATGTGAAACTTTTCAAGATATGTTATTTTCATCGGCCCAACAACTCAACTTATCGTCGTTATAATAGTGAGTAATGTACTTTTCACTACTTTGAATAAAGAGAACTGATCTTAGATGGTGTTAGGAAAAGGAACTATGAACCTTTGAAAAGAAAAAAAAGTTACCTATTATTACTTTGCCCAAAACAATGTCTGTTTAGCATCTTTTGCATGTTTTACATAGAAAACCAGATTCCTTCAAATTAATATATTCATTAAAAAATAGACCAAAAGCATATATGAGTTCATCCATAAAATATCCCTTCGGCTCCCTTTAATCATTACTTTATGAAAAATTTATTCCTTGTAACATTAATAGTAGTCAATTGAGGATCGCAAACTATAAGAACACAAAAGATTTGGTTCATTCAAAATGATCTAAGTGACGGTTGCACTAGATGATTTTTTGATTGATGAATTAGGTTTACAATTACATGAGTATTTATAAAAATAGATCAAGTAAATGGGTAAGGTCCAATAAACCTTTCAGACTCTATATACTCAACAATCTTCCACTTGGAGGCTGATCACATTAGCTGCACTCCAAAGTTAATCTAGTAAACCTCAACACTATAACACCTCCAAACTAGTGCGATGTCTTTTCAACAATTAACCATGCATGCCAGTTGAAGCTATGCAAAGATTCAACATCTTAGTAGTAACCACCATAGTTAAAATATTTGTAGGATTCTCTAACCCAGGGATCTTCTCTAAGAACAAAGTACCATCACTAATTAACCCTTTAATAAAGTGATATCTCAACTGGATGTGCTTTGTCTTTGCATGAAACACAAGATTTTTAGCAAGATGAATGACACTTTGACTATCACAACAGAGAGCATTGTTACACTACTTCATGCCCAACACCTTAAGAAAATTCTTCAACCAAATTATTTCTTTCCATGCTTCCGAAATAACACTGTACGCTGCTTCTATGGTTGAAAATGCAACATTTTTTGAAGTTGAGACATCCAACTAACTATTGTGCCACTTACTGTGAAAACAAATCCTATAGTACTCTTCCTTGTGTCTGAACAACGTCCCTATCTACAACAAAATATATCCTTCCAAAATAACATCTTCCTTACTGAAACACAATGCAGTTTTAGAAGTACCTTTCAAGTAGCGTAGCAACCACTTAACAACTTCTCAATGTTTCCATCCTAGATTAGACATGAATCTTCTAACAACTCCCACTACACGAGCAATGTCGATCTAATGCATACCATTGCATACATTAAGCTACCAATTATAGATGCCTAAGGGATCTTAGCCATTTCTACCTTGTCTTCATATGCTTTAGGTGACTGCTATTTGATGAGATTAAAGTGAACTCCCACAGGTGTACTTACGATCTTGACATCTGGCATATTGAATTTCTCTAGCACTTTCCCAATATACTTCTCTTGAGATAATATTAGAGAACAATCAAATTTGTTCTTATTAATGTTCATGCCTAAAATCTGCTTTGCAACACCCAAATCGTTCATTTCAAACTCTTTAGACAATTGTGCCTTCAATATATTAATTTAATCCATATTAGAGCCTACAACTAACATGTCATCAACATACAATAATAATATAATATAGGATGAACCAAAATCTTTCATATAGCAACACTGATCCATGACACATTGGTCAAATTGCAAACCAAGTTCTTTTTCCCTGCCACTTGAAAACCCTCTGGTTGTACCATATGAATGTTCTCATCAAGGTCACCATGTAAGAACGCTATCTTAACATCTAACTATTCTAAATGTAGATCCTCTATAAGTACAATGCTCAACACAAGTCTAATGGTAGTCATTTTAACTATAGGAGAGAAAATTTCATTATAGTCAATACCTCTTTTATGTTGAAATCCTTTCACCACTAATCTTGCTTTGTATCTCTTACAACTATCATGTTCTTTCTTGACCCTAAACACCCACTTGTTCTACAATGCCCTCTTTCTTGTAGATAGGTTAGTCAAACACCAAGTTTTATTCTTCTTAAGTGAATACGTCTCCTCTTGCATGGCTAACTCCCACTAAGTTGAGTCATCCATCTACAAATTTGTTGTAGTGTATCTCATAGAAAAACATATAGGAGAATTTATATCTTACCCATTGTGTCTAAGGAGCTGCATTTATAGTCGGAGATGTTGACAACCCATTAAATAGAGATATTATCCTTGAGAGATAGTGTGGTAAACTCCAAAGAATAAATGAACTATATGCAGGTTATTTAGGCTTACAATATCCACTTCTCTTTTTGTACGGTGAGGATGGATATAGACATAATGTACAACACAAAGATAAACAACTTTCACAACAAAGAAAGAGAAATAGGGTAACAATAAGAGAGTTTATTTGTTTCAGATTGCAAACTAGAAGTGGTGAAGCAAAAACATTATTGAGCTCACAAAGGCTTTTTCAAGAATTTATTGTTGATGGGTGTAACATGATGGAGTCAAAAAGATTGTGCTATATCAAGACTCACCAAAAGCAATTGAGAGTTGAAAAATATTCTACTTTGAACTCTTTTCATGGTCAAAATCAATCTCAACCATCAAATATTGGAAAACGAGTCATCTTACCTTCTACTTTTGATGGAAGTAGAAGATATATGGATCAATTGTATTTTGATGGCATGGCAATGTGTAGTTATGTTGGATTTCCGAACTTATTTTTTACTTTTACATGTAATCCACAATGGCCAGAAATACAAAGGGTTTTAAGACCAATGAATCTAAATACCCAAGTTAGGCTTGATGAACTACTAACTAACTTTAAGTTGAATGAAATTTTTGGAAAAGTGCTTGTATGTAAGTTAATTTTCCCTCATTATTAAATTTCCTATTGTAACTAGCTTCATTGAAACTTCATTATTTGAACTTAAATGCCTTAACCAATTAACATTCGTTCTTTACAGATATATACATTATTGAATTCCAGAAAAGGGTTTTGCCTAATGCTCACATACTTTTATTCTTACATCCTTCTAGCAAGTATCCTAGCCTTGAAGATATCGATAAAATCATCTCAACAGAGATACTAGACCAGCAAAAGGATCAATTATTATATAAATGTGTTAAGAATCATATGATGCATGGGCCATGTGGATTAACTAATAGGGCTTCACCATGCATGAAAAATGGTTGATGTTCTATTTTTTTTTCCAAAAACATTTCAAGTAACAAATTCTTGATCAAGATGGATATCCTTTGTATAGGAGAAGAAATGATGAAAATATCATAGAGAAAAATGGTACATTTCTTGATAACCTTTTTGTTGTCCCTTATAATGCAAAGTTATTACTAAAGTATAGAGTACATATTAATGTTGAATGGTGCAATCAAAACACGTCAATAAAATACTTATTTAAGTATATTAACAAGGGATATGATAGGATAATAACTATTTTTGTTTCCTCAGAAGTAGAAGGTGACTTAAAAATTTAAAACATTGATGAGGTAAAGCATTATCTGGATTGTAGATATGTTTCTCCATGTGAAGCCTGTTGGAGAATTTTTTTCTTTTACAATTCATGGAAGGACACCAACAGTTGAAAGACTATATTTTCATCTACCAAATGAGCAATCTGTGTTTTTTAATGATGAAAAGGACATGGATTCATTGCTTTCTAAGCCAAGTGAAAAGGAATCAATGTTTACATCATGGATGCAAACAAATGAAATCTACAATGAAGGTAAAATTCTTACATATATAGAGTTTGTGACAAAGCTTGTCTATTTTTCTAAGAATAGATGTTGGCAACCAAGGAAACAAGGCTACACTATTGGAAGACTAAATTGGGTCCCACTAAGTGTTGGTGAACTGTTTTACTTAAGAATGATATTGGATGCAGTTAAAGGACACCATGTAGCTACAAAGAAATTAGAACTGCTTCTGGAAGTGAATATCTTTCCTTTCGAGAAGCTTGCTTTGCAATGGGATTTCTTCATGCTGATACAAAATACATTGAAGCTATCAAAGAAGCTAGCAAGTGGGTATCAGGTCACTACCTTAAAAAATTATTTGTCACAATGTTGATTTCTAATAGTATTAATAAACCTGAGCATGTTTGGGAATATGTGGCCTTGCTTAGTGGATGATATTTTACACTACCAAAGAAGATTAACAAGAAATCAAGGTACACAACTTCTTTTCAATAATTTAATAAATCTTACTTTAATATTGCAAATTGCTTAACTATTCTAACTTGGGATTAGAATGTTAATCTTATTGATAAATCTAAATCATAGACTTGTATCTAAATGATGATGAATTATAAAACTTAAGTCCTATTGCAAATTGATGATATATTGCAACTTAATAGAAAAAGTTTAAGAGATTATCCTCCAATGCCACTACCAAAAGATGTTGTGAGAACTGAAGTTGGAAATAAACTAATCCATGCTGAAAGAGATTACAACAAAGAACAATTAGCAAATGAATTTTGATGTTTATTAACTTCTATTACACACTTTATAATTGTTACATATGTGAAGTAATATTTAATTAATGAATTAATACTAACATAAATATTTAAATTTTGCTCATTTATATTATTATAGGGGATGAAGCTCCAATGGCACATAAGTTTTGCTTTGAGCCACTAGACAAAAGTTCTAGAGATATCATGAGTTCATTAAATCATGTACAAAGTCCATTTGGTGGCAAAGTTGTGGTATTTGGAGGTGACTTCAAACAAATTCTACCAGTCAAAGTCCATAACCCACGCCCTCTTTCAAACAAAGTTGAGTATAGTTTAGGGTAGAGGTTTAGTTATAAAATAATAAATTATAGATTAAAAATTTTGACAGCTGTGGGATTTGAACCCACGCCCTTTCGGACTAGAGCCTAAATCTAGCGCCTTAGACCACTCGGCCAAACTGTCACATGTTTTTATTGATCACTAATTTGATTGATCTTATTTATGCAATTGTGACAATTTCTCCATAATTCCTTTAAAGACATCTAGCTGGGCTTTAGGTTTAGTTATAAAATAATAAATCATAGATGACAAAAATAAGTAACTTAAATTTTGACAACTGTGAGATTTGAACCCACGCCCTTTCAGACTAAAGCCTAAATCTGGCACCTTAAACCACTCGGCCAAACTGTCACATGTTTTTATTGGTCACTAATTTGATTGATCTTATTTATGCAATTGTGACAATTTCTCCATAATTCCTTTAAAGACATCTAGCTGGACTTTAGGTTTAGTTATAAAATAATAAATCATAGATGACAAAAATAAGTAACTTAAATTTTGACAGCTGTGAGATCCCTTTCGGACCAGAGTCTAAATCTGGTGCCTTAGACCACTCGGCCAAACTGTCATATATTTTAATTAATCACTAATTTTGTTGATCTTATTAATGCAATTGTTCAGTCTACATATCCAAACATTATTGAGAATTTTAAAAATGAGAAGTTTTAGAGTCTAGAGCTATATTGACATCAAATATTGAAACTATTGATGAGATTAATGATTACATTCTTTCCTTAATTTCTGGTGATAAGAATGAGCACTGAAGCTCTGACCTAGTTGAAAGGTCTGATATAGTTCATAACACTCCACTAGAAACAATTACTGGTCTTCCAAATCATAACATCAAATTAAAGAATGGAACTCCAATTATGTTATTGAGGAATCTAGATCAATCAGAAGGACTTTGTAATTGAGGAATCTAGATCAATTAGAAGGAATTTGTAATGGAACTAGACTAATAATAATCACAAGACTTGCAAATCATGTTATTGAAGAAAAATCATTTTAGGGAAGAATATTGAAAATTTAATTTACATACATGAATGTTATTGTCTCCATCCCAATCACCTTGCCTTTCAAACTTATCTGATGACTAAAGTTTTATCCTATTAATACTCATAATACTTTTTCTTAGTTGTATGTTTATACTTAATATATTTTTCAAATGTGTGTTAGATAGTTAGTGACATCCTTCTTTTCACAAATAACTATTTATTGTATCAATAATTTTTATTTTCATATACATCTTCAGGATTTATATAGGAGATAATTTGTTTGTGAGAAGATCCAAGTTCAATTTTTTGTAAATTTAGTTAAAACTTCTACTTATATACTACTCATGTGGTATTTTATTAATATGTAATTGCTTATACAAATTATTTTTAAGAGTAACTTTTAGCTTTTAAGAAATTTTCTTAAAATATATGAACATTTATGTGCTTATTATTATTTAGAACTATTACGTGACTTGTGCATAGACACGGTTTTTTTTATTATTTCTTTTATATTTAAAAAAATAACATAATCGATATTATATTTATTACTTATAGAAAAATTTGTAACTATTTTAATTATCTTATAAAAATATGATATTATATTTTTATAAATTTGATAATAATATAATTAATAATATTTATAGTTTATGGTCAATGTAATAGAAATATTTAAATAAAATAAAAATTTAAAATTATTAATATTTTTAAAATCCTTTACATGTTTAAAATATTTATGAATGAAAATTATTTATTTTTCCTATTTAAATATTTTTGATATTATAATTATGTTAACTTTTCAACAAATATAAATTCATAGAAAAATTTCTAAAAGAATATAAATTTTCTGTGAATTTAAACTTTGTATGAAATAAAATTAAATAATAAATAATTTTTCAATAAGTTTCGTAAGAAAATCCTGCGAATAAAATAAAATAAAAATCAATTGAAAATTTAGTATTTTCCTGTCAAATTTTAAAATATATTTAACATGTTTTTTGCTAATTTAAATTTGTAAAAACATTTGCAACAAATATAAAATTTTTATGTGAAATTTTCTAAAAATTTATTTGGTGTCTTTTTTTGTTTTTACAATTTTATCCACTTAATTATCATTTTTTAAATTTAAATATTATTCATAATAAAAAAATATTTTTCAGTTTTTTTATTTTACTAATTTTAATAATTACGTTCTTGAATTAATGACTTAGATGTAATGATATAGCAACAACAAAACAAATAAAAAGTACAAGTAATTGAAACATGATTCTGTGATAAATAAAAGTAAAATGTTTGTCTAATTATAACAATAATTAGTAGTCTGACCCGTACATACGCACATGTTGCATTTTTGTTTATTTTGTATATTTAAATAATAAAGTAGTTAAAATATTACGTAATAAAATATCATGAAGATTAGGTTATATTATTGTAAATGTTATTAATAAAGTAATGAAGTAGTAAAAATTTAGGCGATGCGATAATGATTTCAGTTTTAAATAAAATACATATGGTGCAGTTAATTGATTTTACGAGATAATTATAATAGTTTATGACCTGTGCGTATATACACTTTTTTTTTTATTTCAAATCTTTTAAGAATAATAATATAATTGTTATTATAATTATTTAACCATTAAAAACACTAATAATAATATTAATATAAATTATAAATCATAAATTTTTTAAAAGAGTACTCTATAATTATATATAAAGATATATATCAACAACAAAACAAATAAAAAGGACAAATAAATCAATTATGATCTCGTAGTAAATAAAATTAAGATGGGTGTCTAACTATAACAATAATAATAATAATAATAATAATAATAATAATAATAATAATAATAATAATAATACAATTATAGTAATATCCATAGTGATAAAAATAGTAATAAGACAATAACTACATATATAATATAAAGAGATACACATTTTTGTGTCCTCCTCCTTTTATTTTTACAATTTTATCCTCTTAACTATTATTTGTTAAATTTAAATAATTATTCATAATAAACAATTATTTGTCAGTTTTATCATTTTACTAATTTTAGTAACTATTTTTTGAATTCAAATAATTACACATATATAGAGATAACAACAAAACAAATAAAAAGTGCAAATAATTTAGTATAACAATTTTTTTTATAATTAAAAAAACACTTATAATAATAACACCATCATTAAAGTAATAATAAAAAAATTATAATGATACCAATAATAACAAACTAATGATAATAATAATAATATTTATGCTATAAATATTACGGTAGAGATTCGCTTAAGTCCGCATTTTGATTTTAGGAGTTTGATGCAAATTTTATTGGGATGCGAACTTAGAAAGTTTTATGAGTCATATTACAATATGGAATATTAGGGGTCATATAATTACAATATCAAATATTATGATTGTTGGAAATTCGTAGGGGTTGTAAAAATATAAGAGATATGAGATATAAGAGATATATTACAAGACGAATTTGTTATTTTATGTTATTCATATGAATGAATTAAAAGATTCTCCTTAGTTATCATCGGATTAATTGATTTAAGCTAAGGGTGTGTTCTTCACCCTTCGTCGCATCTTACACAATGGTCAATCGACAACCACATGTGAACAAAATTGAAAATAATTGTCACATGACTTTACGTAATCTTTCTTGAAAATAAAGTCACAAAGTCGATGATCTGAGAATTTTCCCTTTTCAAATGCGGATTTATGCAGGATGCGAACTTAAATGAGTGTGCACTTAAGCGAATGTTTACTATAATGTCAATACTAATACTAAGGCTAATATTAACGATAATAATCTATAATTATATATAAAGATATACATCAACAACAAAACAAATAAAAATGACAAATAATTCAAATATGATTCCATAGTAGATTAAATTAAGATTTGTATCTAACTTTAATAATAATAATAATAATAATAATAATAATAATAATAATAATAATAATACCATTATAATAATATCTCCTAGTGATAAAAATAATAATAATACAACAACTACATATATAAAGAGATATACATTTTTTGTGTCTCTTTTGTTTTTACAATTTTATTTTCTTAATTATTATTTTTTAAATTTAAATAATTATTCATAATAAAAAAATATTTGTTACTTTTATCATTTTACTAATTTTAGTAACTATATTTTTAATTTAAATAATCACACACATAAAGAGATAAAATGAACAAATAAAAAATACAAGTAATTGAGATATGATCCCATAGTAAATAAATGTAAAATGTGTGTCTAACTATAATAATAATAATAATAATGATAATAACAATAATAGTTAATAATAATAATAACACTAAAATAATATCTCGTACAGATAAAAAAATAATAATAATCCAACTTCATATATAAAGAAATAAACATCTTTGATGTCCTTTTTTGTTTTTTTAATTTTATCCCCTTAATTATTATATTTTAAATTTAAATAATTTTTTAATTTTTATTATTTTACTAATTTTAGTAACTATTTCTTTGAATTGAAATAATTGTTCAAATATAAGGATAAATGAACAACAAAATAAATAAAAATGAGAAGTAATTGAAACATGATTCCTACATAATAAGTAAAATGTATATCTAACCATAATAATAAAAACAAAAATAATAATAATAACTATTATAATAATTATAGTTCTTATTAATAATAATAACAATAGTAGTAATATAATAATAGAAATAATTATAGTTAATAAATGATAATAATAATTATAGTTGGTAATAATAATGATCATAATAATTATTGTTTGTAATAATAATTATAGTTAATAATAATACTAATAATAATAATTAAAATTATAGTTAGAGCTGATAATAATATTAATAATTATAGTCATAAATGATAATAATAATAATAATAATAATAATAATAATAATATAAAAATAAAATAATAAATATCATGAAAATTGGGTTATATTGATGTAAATGTTATTATTAAAGTAATAAAGTCGTAAATTCAGTTTTAAATATAATAAATAAAATTGATATAATATGGTACAGTCAATTGATTTTACGAAATAATTATAATAGTCTATTATCCATGCATGTACGCACAATGTTTTTATTTTTTATTTTCATTTCAAATATTTTTAAAATAATAATATAATTGTTATTATATTGATTTAACCATTAAACATATTAATAATAATATTAATATAAATTGTAAATTGTAAAATTTTTAAAAAGATTAAAAATGTATTTAACAAAAATATTTAGTATAATAAAGATTTTTTATAATTATAAAAGCACTTATACTAATAACACCACTATAAATAGTAATAATAATAATAAAATTAATAATGATACCAATCATAACAAACTAATGATAATAATAATGTTTATACTACAAATACTAATGTCAATGTTAATATTAATACTAATGTTAACGATAATAATGATAATTTATAATTATATATAAAAATATACATCAGTAACCAAACAAATAAAAAAGATAAGTAATTCAAATATAATCTAGTAGTTAATAAAATTAAAATGTGTGTGACCTAAAAATTATTTGATCAAATGAAATTGAGAAACACCTATTTAAACAAGTAGAGAGGGTGAGCTAATAGTATAAAACATATATATAATTCAAATATAAAAGCACACACACATCAAAGGAACTCTCTCCTTTGATCTCAAGCCACATGGTCACTACCAGCCTCATGATAACATAAGGACTCTCCATCATCAGTCAACAACAAGTAATTTGCTGAATGTGATGAGGCTTAATAACTCTATTGGATCTCCTCAACTGTCGTGTCTCTTGTACTTCCACTTTTTTCCTACAAGATCGTCTTCTGTAACATCCTCTAACACTACTTTTTCCTTCTCTATTACCTTCTTTTCAGTTTCAATATTTGCCTCAAGTTTGTCCTTATACATTGCATTTTTTTAATGTAACATCTCTACTTCTAATGACCTTTTAATTTTGATCATCCTAAAAGCGATATCCTATATCCTTTACTCCATAGGCAATGGAAAGGCACTTTCTTGCTTTCAGATCAAGTTTGTCCCTGTCAGCATCTCTAGCACGAACATAAGAAACACAACTAAATACTTTTAAGTGAGAAAGACTTACATCCTTGCATTGCCATTTCTCCTCATGCTCATTGTTTCTGCCTAAAAGGTCTTTGGTAACCCTACATGAATTCTCATATTCTTTGCCTTCTCATTCAAGGTTCTGAAACTAGATTTCCCTTCACCACCTTCTTTTGGCCGTCTCCAAATATAACTCAATATCCTTGAACATCCAACATGCCTACAAAGATTAACATTCTCTTGAGTCCTAGAACATATATAACATTCTTCAATTTCTAAACTATACTAGTAAAAGTTCTAAGATTTATATCTCCCATGCCTGCAATGTCTAAAGCTTCACCATCTACAAGACGAACTTTGCCAAAATTTCCAGTTTTGAAATTTTTTATCAAGTCATTTGAAGGAGAAGCTTGGAACGATGCTCTAGAATCCATGATCCAGGATTCAAACTTGCTCTCAACACAATAGATCAATGCATCATCAATATCTTATTGTGCTTACATTCACTGTGTTGTCATGCCTCTGTTTTTAGTAACAACAAGAGTAGTACATTGGTTTCTAAAGTGGCCATTCTGTTGACAATTCCAACATGTAATATCCTTGCAAGTTTTGAACTGTCCTTGCTTCTTTGACTTTGATTTGCCACGTCTAGAACCTTACCCTCTTTCAGGCCTTCTACCTATACTTTCAGTGCTTAATAAGGAACCTGTTGATTCTTCGACGTTCTTTCTACGAACATCCTCACTAAGGATTAATCCCTAATGCCTTCAAATGTTAATTTTGTAGTCTCAAATGTATTGGCTATTACCGTGAGAATTCCTGACCAACTACTAGGCAACAAAGATAGCAACAACAAGGAATTAAATTCGGTCACATAATCTATAACACTAGTACCTTCTCGCATCTTCATATTAACTAACTATTGAATCAAGAATACCTTGTTTGATGTCGATGGATTTTCATACATGTTTGGTATTGCCTTTATCAAACCATATGTCATCTTTTCATTGATAATATTGTAAGCAACATTCTTCGCCAATGTTAATCTGACGACGCCCAAAGCCTGTTGATCCAGAAACTCCAATCTTCCCGAGACATAGTTCTTGTTTTATTCTCAAACAAAGGTTGGTACAACTTCTTCTAATACATATAATTCTTAATCTGCATCTTCAGAATTTGAAATCACTTCCGTTTCAAACGTGTCAATCTTCACTTTCTTGTCTTTTGCTATTTCTCTCTCTCGCCTGAATCCTTAAGTTCTTGATACCAATTGTTGGGGATTGCAAACACACACACACATGAAAAATTACAAGACAAAAGTAAAATAACAAGAGCACAAAGGATTTACGTGGTTCCGTCAAAATGACCTACGTGAAACATAAAAATTATATCTAGTTTTGTTTGAATATATTTTAAATCAAACGAAATTAATTTTTGTGGTTTGATTTGGAATAGTTGTGTGGTTTAATCGTATAATGTTTTATTAATACATGTATTTAGCTTATTTTTTTTAACATTATAATGAACAATTTGATTATCTTTTTTACTATAATAAAATATTTGTTTACTTTTATCTTGATATATCATTATGCATTCAAAAATTCATTACGCATATTTTACTACAAAAACTTTTTTTATTTGTGACAAATTTTAATAATAAAAAATAATTAGTCATTATAGTGACAAATTTAGATATCAATTTATAAACTAAAAATTATTGATAACTTTTTAGATACCAATTTATTAACTAAAAATTATTGGTAACTAAAATAGTTTCTAAATTGGTTTCTAAATTAGTCACTATAGTGAACTGATATCTAAATTGGTCATTAACATTAGCTACCAAGGTTTTGTATCTACCAAACAAATTGGTCTCTTAATTTGTATCTAAATTTGTCACTAATGGGACAAATTTAGAAACTCATTTTGATTTTTTAGTTAAAACCTTGGTAGCTAATGTAAATAACAAATTTAGAGACTAATTCACTATAATGACCAATTTAGAATTTATTCTAGTTATCAATAATTTTTTTTATAAACTGGTCACTTAATGACTAGTTATATTTTACCTTAAAATTGGTATTATCTTTCCTTTTGATGGACAACTAGAATAGAATAAAACGTAGTGGCATAAGGGGTGTTTACACGTTTATAACAAAGGATAAATAAATAAGGTGATTATGATCATGTTATATTTATAGATTGTGACATAAATGTCATATGTAAACACATGTATAATAAATGTAAAACATTTAAAGTTAGAGCCATCAAAACGGGGCACTCGGCCCGACCCGACCCGACCTACCATGGATTGGTGAGTTAAACAGATTGACTCATTGGTTCACTGAATTAAAAAAAATACAATTTTTTTGTCCCAAAAAACTAAATTATAATTATGATTAAAATCTAAATAAACTTCGATACAATCCAAAATAATGTTCTATCCCAAATACAAACCAAAATCACAAAAATATTAGGTATGCATTTTCCAAACCAATAAGTTGGCTAAAAAATAATAGCCTAACCCAACCCAAATATAAAAAAGTTGTCTAATCCTTTATTTGCGAGTTGGTTGGTGAGCCAACTCGGGTCACCATGGGTTCAACCTGGGTGAGTCGGGTTCTTAGTAGGCCGGGTCAAAAATTAATCTGTATTAAACTTTGTAAAATAATTTCAACCCAACCTGGCCTGAACCTATGGTGGGCTGAGTTGGCCCACGAATTCTATTTAAAGTGAGTCTTTTTGCACTATTTCCTTCCCATACTTTCATTTTAGTTTAACACTTTTGTCCTCCAAAACTAATAATGTAATAATCATACCATTTGGAAAACTTTTTTTCCTTCGCCTCATTCATACTTTAACCATAATATTTACTCATCACTCACAAATTTATATTAGATACATAAATTTTCCTCTTACACACTTATGTCTTGTATATAAGTTAAATAATATGTACTACAATAATTTTTAAATAATTAATTTTGGTTCAATATGGTTTCGATTGATTCAAATTGAGTTGTGTATCACTGAGACTTTGTAGCTTTTGTAGAGGGTTAACTTTCGAGTTGTCTAATGTTTGAGTTGTCTTGAGTGAAAATTTATTGTGAGAGAAACCTTGAGTTGTAATTTTTTATATTGTTCATTCCTTAATGGACGTAGGAGTTCATTAATACTTCAGCAAATCATGTTATACTTTGTGTATGTGCTTGTTCTTCTTGTTCCTCTATTTAGCCTTGTAGCATTTTAGCACTTATGGTTATACTGTGTATTCTACTTTGTTTATATGGTATATGTTTCTAAGTGAATTGTGAGTTGTTCCACAACAAACTACTGCGATGAGTGTGGAAACTAAGGCTAACTCAATTTGACAACAATCTAAAAAAATCAATATATTTAAGCATATAATTAACCAATTTTAAATAAATTAATAAATTAATAAATCAACATATCTAAGATACAAAAAATAAATTAACAACATTATAAAAATATAGGCTCATATTAAATGTAAATTTTTAAGCTAATAATAGGAACATGGGAGTGCGAAACGCGAGCAACAATGGAGGAGGATGCAATCCTTGACGCATTTTGGAAAGTTACACAATCCCATCATAATGCAGTACCCTGGAGAAGAATGAAGTACCGTGGACATGAATGACAGTAAAAAACATGAACTTTAGGAATAAAAAACCTCAAGGAAAATGCAAACTCAAGGAAAAACGCAAAAGAAATCAAATGGGGAAGAAAGAAAAACCAACCAGTAGTGTTTGATATTGAGTGGTAGACCACATGTTTGATAGACCTTCAATGAAGCAAACTCATTTCAGTACAATACATAATCATTAGGGTATGCATGTATCTTTTAATGCCCAAAATTCACTAGACGTAAAATTTTCTTCACTTCGTAATTACGGATAGGTAATGTGTTATTTTATGGAAGCATTTCCTTCAGCAACGCCAACAATTTTGTGAAACTTTTGTTGGTCCATCCATTCCATGTTTTTAAACTCAAAAATTCAAAGTCGTTGATAGTCGTGTAAAGTTAGCGCATCTAGGGTACAACTCTTCCTATAAATCAAACTTAAGAGAATCATATAAATGAGCTCTTGCAAAATTTTCTTCACCAACATCAAGTACCATGTCCTCTAAATAATAACTCATCCATTCGTCTACATAATCTGTTCATCGTGACGTCATAGGCTTGTGTAGTAGTTCTCCATGCCAAGTTCAAATTGTATAACTCCTCACTATACCAAGGATGAATGGATGATCACGCATTGTGTCGAAGTCCTGACTTATTTGATTAAGACAACGAACACAAGAACAAAAATATGTCCTGTTCATAGAGATTGTGTGTTCTTGAGCATATTGCAAGAACTCAGAAAAAAACTCCATCAATCTCAAATTTTTAACTCTCACAGGGTGAGATCCTACCCATTCAATTTTTTTTTTATAATTTTCTAACATGTATATAAAGAAGTATAACATCATATATTTGATAAATTTTGGTGGCATTTCGCATTAGTGTTCGAAGTACACAAAGTAAAAGTGATCACTCATGACCACAATCAAATATGTATTCGAAGAACAACACAAAATGGTTTCAACTAAAATTTTATCAAATTTATGCATAAACTTCAATGTACATGTTATAGTAAATTATAATTTTTCCAAACAGTCTGATCGGACAATTCAAGATTTAATATAAACGATTAAAATTTTAATCATTTGTACTAAAACTCAAATGAGAACTAAGGTTCGCTCAATGTTTAACTAAAAAGCACCTAATTTATAAATTCATCAAACACATCAAATAAATTTAAATTAATGCGAAAACCAATATGGTAGATCGAATATCCTTTGGAGAAAATGAGCACCACAAGCATCAATGAAGTAAAATGGAGTGAAAAAGAGTGCAATAGACCTCAATGAATGGAACACTAATAATTGGAATTATTATGTTTTATTTTTTTTTATTTTTATATATATTTTTATATTATTATTATCTTTTCAAATATTTCAAATTTTATTTAATAAATTTGGAAAAGATAAATGTGTGGTTTATATTTTGTAGATAAGTGAAAATCTCAAAGATTTAGGAAGATTATCAACAGAATCAGTAGAGTACTGAATATTAAAAGAATATCAACAAAATCATCCACCAAGTTGGTTACTTCAATTACCAAACAAAATATTTGAAGAATATCTAAAAAATATGGAGTTTCAGAGGATTAAAAGATATATATTTAATATATTCAAGATAATTCAATACAAAGTACAAAGTTGCGGGCCTAGTCCAATTTGAAAAATCTATAAATAAGGCACCTAACAAAGGTGAAAGGAACAACCCTTCTAGTAGACAGGAAACCCCTATTGGGGAAAAAACTCCTCTTTGGGGAGAGATGGAAATATGGCAGAGGTGCATTTTGAAGGCCATAAACATTCATATTCATCATTATTCTAGTATTCAGAATGTTAAAGAGTAGCTAACTCCCTTATTCATGGGGGTTTGATGTCTTGTGGTTGCATAATTGTCCCGTGGCGAAGGTCAAGTGAGCCGAGTCATAATCTAAGTGTCAGATTCCTTGGAAGACAATTGATGAGGGGGAGATTGTTGCATGTGGCATCAATTGTCCCGTGGCAGACAAAAAGTGAGCCGGGTCATAATCGAATCGTGGCGCTTGGGATGTTACATTCTTAAGTAAAAAGAGTTGTGTCCTGACTATTAGCTATAACTTTTAGCTAAGTGGTAAGTGCTCAATCCAACCATTCGTATTAGAGCCACGATCATGAGTTCGATTCCTCGTGGACAATTGTTAAAGGCGAGATTGTTATGGGTTGCACAATTGTCCCATGGCGGAGGCCAGGTGGGCCGAGTTATAATCCAATTGTGAGATTCCTTGGAAGACAATTGATGAGGGGGAGATTGTTGCATGTGGCATCAATTGTATTGTGGTAGAGATTATGTGGGTCGGGTCACAATCGAATCATGGCACTTGGGTTGTTACACTCTTAAGTAAAAAGATTTGTACCTTGACTATTAGCTATAAGTTTTGTCCAAGTGGTAAGCACTCGATCCAACAGGATGTAATGTATTCTTAGCTCTTTTTGAATTTCACTATTCAATATAATTATTTTCTATCACTCTTGTGTTCTATTCTTGTTCTAACTGTATGATAATGGTCTCTAATTATTGGACATGATATTATAACCTAGACTAGAGTATACAACTAATTGATTGTGCATCTAGACATAGAGTACATCATTGGTCATTGTTAAGACTTTGGCAAGTGTACAAAGTCGTGCAAGTAGTAACCTGTATGACCAGGATATCGTTTCCCAAGAGACTCGTGTATACTAAATAATTGTGCAATTAATAACTAATTTAAACAAAAGAATAATTCCATAATTTTGAGTTTCATATATGAAAGTAAATTTTTGTATAATTTATTAAAGATGAACTTTGGAACTTAAAGGCACTTAATGAATGGAAAAGATTAGAAATGATATGAATTGATATTGTCGGGGTTAGAATTCACCTACTTTGCTCTCATATAACTACAATTTTACATCCTCTACATCAATATGCTAATGTGAACCTACAATTCTACTCAAACCCTAATTCCTTAGTGGATTGAGCCTAAATTTCTTTATTAAGAGTCAATCTCTTAAACTCTTAATAAGCAAATCCTCTTTATTACTAGTGCAGTTTTGGCTTTTTAACTCGTGTTATAGGTCTCGATTGTCGCTTAACCGAAGCATAAAATGGCACGGTGGCATTTTTGTAATTTTTTTCCAACTTTTATACCTCGGTTCAACATATACTCGAAGTAGAAAATGCCTTTCTACTTTGGTTCTAAGAAATCCGGTGCCAAAAAGTTGGCCAGTATTTCAAAAATGCCAATAGGGTGATATTTGGCCTCGGGTGAAATTGAACTAGTGCCAAAAATGGTTTTCTACATCGGTTAAAAATTGAACTGATCCAAAAAAGTTGGCCAGTATTTCAAAAATGCCACTAGGGTGATGTTTGGTCTTAGGTGAAATTGAACTGGTGCCAAAAAGGGTTTTCTGCCTCGGTTAAAAATTGAACCGAGGCCATAAGTTCTGTTAGGGTTCAAAAATGCGAATCCCTTTTTCTTCTTCTTTTTCTTTTTTTTTCTTCTTCCTCATCCCTACAATTTCACTCCTCACGCCTGCTGCTGCTGTTGCGCTCTGACCACTCATGCCACCATAGGTTTGCTGCTCCTTCTACCTCGCACTACCACGTCGCATCGTTGGGTCTCCTTCCCCACGAACGCTGCTACAATCCACGGTGATGCTGCTCATGGTGAATATTTGTGGTGAACATTGGTGGTTCTATCTTCGATGATTGTTGCAAGACGATAATGGATTCATTGATGTGTGAAAGTGCGAGTGGCGGAGGTTCCTAGGTGGCGTGGTGGTTTTCGATGAATCAAAGATGGATGGCGACTTCCATGGTGGTTCAAAGGTGGTAGAGGAACCTAGGGTTGATTTTCTATCACACCATATGGCTTTGATTCTCATAAGAACCAAGGCAGAATGTGGGTTTTCTACTTCGGTTCACACTCGAGGCCAAAATATGACCCCATTTGGCCTCGTCCTAATATGCTTCGATTCTGGAACCGAGGCAGAATGAAAAAAAATAACCGTTGTCAAATCCCCTTCCTGCACTAGTGTATGCATTAGGGTTTAAGACAACCAATGGGTGAAGCCCAATTCCTAGATACAAGTTCCATTGAGTTTTCTTATTCCAAGTCAAGGTTTCTAAAGATATTTCCACACCCAATGAACCAAATATCATGCAATGGATGACCAAATCATTGCAAGCATTAAGTTAAGAAACAAGAAGACTAGCATTCAATGAAAGAGACATTTATATATTCAAAACATTGCAATTACATAAGAGTGCAGTGGCTACATCTAACTCCAACAAGAATGGGTTTAGCTCTCCATTGTCATGGAGAGCTCAAGCTTACAAATGGAATAATGGAAGAGAAATGAGATACAAAATGGAAGAAGAAGCTGTTCCCTCAAGCCCTAGCACACTTCCAAGCTCTCCAAAATGAGTTTCTCGCGCCTCCCATGTCCAAAGATGACTCTCCATCGAGCAATCCAGAAGAAATAGGTTAAGTTTGCCACATCAGCATAGGCATCACTCAGCGCCACCCCCGCACCACTGAACACCCCAGTTTACGAGTCAATCAATGCTCAACGCTGGACAACTGACGCTTAGCACCTAGAAATGCAAATCAAATAGCGCTTAGCAGTGGCCAACTAGCACTTAACGCCCAACAATGCGAGAAGAATTGCGCTTAGCGCTGACTTTTCTAACGCTTAGCGCTCGCTGCATGACTTTGAATCTTCGAAAATGGTTTTTCTTCTTTCTTCTATGGTTGAAAGCTTCTTTGGCCTGAGGCAAAAGCTGCCTATCACTGAAATTTCACACAAAAAATGGGGATTAGTGGTATAATTAGATCAATGTAACCTAAAATGTAATTATTCACAAAAACAAAGTAAAAGTGATGATTAAGTGGGTTAAAAGTTCAAGATAAGTTGATTCTGTCAACAAAAGATAAGTAAGATAATGGTAAAAATCAACATTATCAATCATTCATAACATCAGAATTTTGATTATTAATGCGAACTTATAATAAAAATTGCTAAGATATTAGGGTTTTTATTATTCAAGTTTAAACTCGCCGCTAAGACATTAGGGCTTGTTCATAAGGTGTGAATGTTAAAGTAGGAATTAGAAGAATATTATTTGGTGTTTTTTCTTTGAATTGGATCATGAAACCCAATCCAGTGAAGCCTTTATCATGCATTGTTGTACACCATATGTTTGATAAAAATAAAAAAAAGTTTTATTTTTGTTTTTTGTGAAATTTGTTGTCTAATTGAGTTATGAATTGTAAGAGTTGCCAAGTGTTTCACAAGTCTCTTGAGAAACGATTCTTAGACTTTCTACTTTATTATTTGTGCGATTTAGTACACTTGCCAATCTCATAATAAAAACTAACCTTAATGCGAAAACCAATCGTTTAGAATGAATCCTTTGGAGAAAACGAGCACCACAAGCATCAATAGGAGTAAAATGGAGTGAAAAGGAGTGTAATGCACCTCAAAAGCTTGTTGTCGCCGTCTCCTTGCTACAATGGAGCCTTGCACGCTATGAAACAATAAAAATGTGACCTCTCACATCTCTTTTTTTCCTGTCCTTATTTTATAGACTAGACGTCATACCTTCCTACAAACGTCTATTTCAAAATTGACGTCGGAGTTAGGACTAGCCGATGTCAATTGATGTTGAACCTAGGGTTAGTTGACGTCAATTTTGAATTAGATGTGTATTGGAGGAAGATCCTACGTCTCATTAGATGAAATATTTATAAAAATGCCACAATGCATTTTTACTTTTGAATTTTGCTACGTTTGATATGCAACTTGTGATGTTGAAAGCCTATTTTACACTGGTGATAACTATTTTTGTGTTGGTGTAAGTATTTTTAATTTTAAAAGTAAATAGGTTTATTTAATTAAACTATGAAGTAATTTGTCTTAACAACGGACAAAAATAGAAAACTCAAAAAAAAAAAAAACAAAATATCCATGATAAAGATCAAATTAATGTTAAAGATATCATTTTAAGTGCCATTTGGATCGATCTCTTTAAGGGAAAAAGTAAAGTTAAAGTTAATTAAAGTTCTCTCAAAACATGTTTTCCACAAAGAACTGCCGATGAAGATCCCTTCCTCATCGTCATATACATGGTTAAATTTTACCTTTTAGTTTTTTCACTTTTGGTCACTTTTAACTTATTGAGAGTTGAAGGTTCGCTATGGAAACTTCGATTTTGTGTGTATATGCTTCTGACAGATTCAATGCGTGTCTGGTTTTAGTTTCAGAACTTAGTTTTATGTTGCTATACTTGTCTTTTTCTAAAGTACCACAAAGAATAACTCTCACCTCTCATTACTTGTGCAAACTGTGAGCAGAGAGAGATGGAGAGAAGAGTATAATGCATACACTGATAGAGAGTTAGAGAAATTAGAATGCATTTCTCATATATCAGAAAGTGGAGGATACAAAGTATTTATACAAAACAGAAATGTAACAGGAACTAATCACTGCAAAACTTAATGCAGTTATTACAGTTATGATATTTTGAATTACAACAACAACACACCCCTCTTAATCCAAAATATTAATCAATTTCAAACCCAGCAGCTCTCTCAACTTTTCAAATCTGCTTTGTCTTAGAGCTTTTGTAAACACATCAGCTACTTGATCCTCTGTAGGACAGTACACCAGCTCCAATCTGCCTTGGCTTACTTGATCTCTTAGAAAGTGGAACTTTGTTTCTATATGTTTACTTCTTCCATGGCATACGGGATTTTTTGACAAACTGATGGCAGATTTGTTGTCCACCAAAAGCTGAATTGGTTCTTTGCACTCAAGTTTCAGCTCTTTAATACATGCTGAAAGCCATAGACATTGACAAGTTGTTTTAGCAGAGGCAATATATTCTGCTTCACAAGAGGACAAGGCTAGAACATTCTGTTTCTTGGAGCACCATGAAATAGGTGCATGCATGTACTTGAAGAAATACCCAAATGTACTCCTTCGATCCATTCTATCCCCATACCAGTCTGAATCAGTCCAAACCTCCATATTTCCTTCATCCTGACTTGTTCTTCTTGGAAAATGACTTGTTCTTCTTGGAAAGAAAAGTCCAAGTTTTGTTGTTCCCTTTAAGTATCTGAGTATATGTTTTGCTGCAGCTAAATATGATGTCCTTGGGCTGTTCATGAAACGACTAACCAAACCAACCCCATAGCTAATATCTGGTATGCTATTACAAACATATCTTAGAGACCCTACAACCTGTTTATAAAGGGTAGCATCAACTAGCCTTTCATCTGTTGCTTCACCCAGTTTCAGATTGGCAATAACTGGTATAGGAACTAAATTGTAATCTGCCATGTGGAATTTACTCAGAACGCCACTGATATACCTTCTCTGATGCAGCAAAATTCCCTTGGAAGTGTGTTTGAATTCCAGACCCAGGAAATAATTCAATCTCCTAAGATCAGTCATTTCAAATTCTGAATTCATCTTCTGTTTGAATAGCTCAATCTCAGCTTGTGAATCTCCTGTTACTAGCAAATCATCAACATACAGGCAGATCAACAACAAATTATTGGGTGAGAAAACTTTCACATATACTCCATATTCAACTGTACATTTATTGAATCCAATCTGCAGCAGAAATGCATCAATGCATTTGTTCCAGGCACGTGGGGCCTATTTTAAGCCATATAAAGCTTTATGCAGTTTGAACACCTTATGTTCTTCTCCCATTCTTTCGAATCCTGGTGGCTGCCTCACATAAACCTCCTCCTCTAGAGGTCCATTTAAGAAAGCTGATTTGACATCAAGCTGACCTATTTCCCAACCTTTCCAACTTGCAACAGCTATCACAAGCCATACTGTTTCAAGCCTTGCAACTGGTGCAAAGACATCCGTGAAATCAATTCCTGGTTTCTGTAGAAAACCTTTTGCCACCAGCCGAGCCTTATGTTTTGCTATGCTTCCATCTGGTTTAAACTTGGTTTTGAACACCCATTTAACATCAATTGGATGTTTATGGTGAGGCAAGTCTACTAATTCCCAAGTCTTGTTCTTCTCTATGGACTTTAATTCTTCAAGCATGGCCTCCTTCCATTCTCTTATGTAGCTTGCTCCCACATTAGTGGTTCTGAATCAGCCAGGAATGCCAGATGCACGAGTTCTCCATCATCTCTAATTTCACAATCAGCCATAACTTCATGATCTGTTAGTCTAGTGGAAGGAAATTTCACCCTCTGTGACCTTCTGTTGGTGTTATTTCCACTGCTGGTGCTGGTTGTGGCAGCAGCTTTGTCTTCAAGAAGACACGGGATGTGCCTTTTCTCAACAGTTACTGCCACAGGCTACCAATTCCACTTTGCAGCCTCATCAACAACTACATCTCTACTTATCACAATTTGCTTCTTCTCTGGATTATACAGTTTGTAGGCACTAGTTGAGTGGTATCCAACCAGTATAAGGGCCTCACTTCTATCTTTAAGCTTCTTACGTTTCTCAGCTGGTATGTGCATATGGAAAACTGATCCAAAAATTCTAAGGTGGTGAACAACAGGCTTTTGTCCTGTCCAAGCTTCTTTAGGGGTACAATCTGTCAAGGCTCTTGTAGGACACCTATTTAGTACATAGGCAGCTGTAGAGACTGCCTCTCCCAGAAATAATGTGGTAGCCCCTTTCCTTTTATCATACATCTACACATGTCAAGTAGCATCCTGTTTCTCCTCTCAGCAACCCCATTGTGTTGGCGGGTGTAAGGTGCTATCACTTCATGATGTATCCCCTTTGATTCACAAAATTCCATTACTTCTTTTGAGTTAAACTCACCTCCTCCATCAGTTCTGAACACTTTTAATTTCAGACCAGATTGTCTTTTTACTGATGCACAAAACTTCACAAAATTTGCAAACACCTCTTTCTTTTCTTTCAACAAATAGAGCCATATTTTCCTGGTCCATTCATCCACAAAGATAAGAAAATACCTATTGTCTCCAAGTGAGAGTGTATCAAAAGGACCACACACATCCGAGTACACAATGTCAAGTGGCTGTTTTGATCTCTTTGGTGCACACTTCTTAAACTCCTTTCACGTTTGTTTGCCGACGATGCAACCTTCACAAGTTTTATCAGGAACATGAATAAGTGGCAGTCCACTTACTAACTTCTTGTTGCTTAATTGACCCAAACTTTTGAAGTTTAGGTGCCCGAATCTGTAGTACCAAAGCCATCCTTCTTCTTCAACATTCATTGATGCTAGGCACTGGATAGTTGTTGCATTGAGGTTGATCTTAAAAGTTTTGTTTCATGACAGTGGAGCTCTAAGAATCAACCTTTGTTGTCCATCATACACCTCTATGTGATTTTGCTGCATTGACATAGCATAACCCTTCTCCAGTAATTGTCCCAAACTTAACAAATTATTTTTCATGTTAGGAACATACAACACATCACTCATGTAAGCAGTTTTACCATCTTTTCGAGTGATCATAAATTTGCCAACTCCTTCTGTTGTTATTGTGCTGTTGTCCGCGAATCTGACACTGCTTCTCACGCTTGGATCAAGATCTACCAGCCACTCTCTCCTCCCTGTCATGTGGTTAGAACATCCCGTGTCCAAATACCAGCAGGACTCGTCTTCTCCACTGTTTGTTGTGACCATTAACAACACATGATCAGATTCACTATCACTCTCGTCTTGGGCAAGATGTGCTTCATCACCTTTCTTGTTCTTCTTGCTTGAACTGTTGTGCCAACATTCATAGGAATAATGGCCAAACTTATCACACGTATAGCACTGTACCTTCCTTTTATCATATGGTTTCTTGCCTCTACCTCTGCCATGTCTTCCTCCTCCTCTGGTACCATCATTTTGGCTAGTACCAGATTCATCCACTGACTGCTCAGAATACTCTCCAAATCTGCCTCCACTCCTACCACCCCGTGATCTCCCTCTTCCTCTTCTGCCACCACATCCTCGAAAACGTTGATTATCAACCCTAATACTAAAGGCTTGATCAGTACTTTTGTCATTGTTCTTTCTTTCAATCAGCCGTTGCTCATGAGCTTCCAAAGAATTTTGCAATTCTTCAAGACTCATCGTCGTAAGATCCTTGCATTCTTCAATGGCGACAACAATGTGATCATACTGGGGTGTAAGTGTTCGAAGGATTTTAGCCACAACCTTGCTTTTCTTCACAGGTTCATCACAAGCTCTCATGGAATTGACCAAAACTTGCAACCTTCCAAGATAGTCTACAACTGATTCTTGATCTTTCATGCACAGTAATTCATACTGTCGCTGTAGGGACTGTAGTTTAACTACCTTAATTTTTCCAGCATTACCATATGTTTCTTGCAAGATGTCCCATATCTCCTTGGATGTTGTGGCTTTCGAGATTTTCTGGAAAACAGTGGCAGATAAACACTGGTGCAGTAACATCCGAGCTTTGCAATCCAGCCTTCGACTCTCCTTGTATACATTCTTTGTTTCATCTGTAGCATTCTTGGTTGGTTCTTGCAGTCCTTTCTTTACGATATCATCCACCTCCTGGAAACCAAGAATGGCTTCCATCTTGACACACCAATCACCATAGCTTGTGCCATCGAACACAAGCAAGTTGCCAGAAATCACGCCTCTAGCAGCCATGAAGCTAATACACGCAGCAAGCTTCTATCACACTAATCCACACCCTCAGATCCTCTTGGGTCGGAAGGGCTCTTGATACCACTGTTAGCAGAGAGAGATGGAGAGAAGAGTATAATGCATACACTGATAGAGAGTTAGAGAAATTAGAATGTATTTCTCATATATCAGAAAGTGGAGGATACAAAGTATTTATACAAAACAGAAACGTAACAGGAACTAATCACTGCAAAACTTAATGCAGTTATTACAGTTATGATATTTTGAATTACAACAACACAAACCATCATGCAGCTTAGTCTTTCCATATTTCAAGCAAAAGGTGCTTGCAAACCATCATACTTGTATTCATGTTGAAGCAGCAAATGACAGTTTAAAGCCTGGTGATACACTAAATTACACAGATACAACAACAGTATATTCAAAAAAGGGAAAATATTCTCTAGCTTTTGGTTCGCCAACTAGAGATGACAACCGTTACTTGTTTGTATTCAATGTAAATAAGAATGTTCAAGTTTGGGTGAGTGATAGAAACCAACCTGTTCACAAGGATTCTGTAGTTCTGTCACTTAATGCATACACTACCACAATCATTGTTGATCCTCCTTGGGTTAGCATCAACCAATCTCAACTCAGTATCATATAAACAATCTCATATCATATACTCATCATTCATAATAATTAAAAAGCTTTTATAACTACAAAAATATCATTCAAATCACTTAAGAATGCAAGTTTCAATTTCGTACTTACTCGCCCAGTTAGTATCACTCGCCTAGCCATTGGCTGATGCTCGTCCAGCTAGTAGCACTAGCCCAACCACTGGTACAGGTATGGAATTTCCTTCTGGAAATTCGCCCAGCTAGTACCACTCACCTAGCCACTGGCCCGTGCTCGCCCAGCTTGTAGCACTTACCTAGCCACTAGTCCAGGTCTGGAATTTTCTAACTTGGAAATTCGCCTTGCTAGTACCACTCGCCCAGCCACTGGCCTGTGCTCGCCTAGCTAGTAGCACTCGCACAACCACTAGTCCAGGTCTGAAATTTCCTAACTTGGAAATTCGCCGAGCGAGTATTACTCGTCCAGCAAATCTACGAATCTGGTTAATTCTGCAGATTAGTGTTCTGCATAATTATGCAGATCAACTTATTCGCCCAACGAGGAGGCTCACCCAACAAGTAAACAAATCTACACAATTTCTACAGAAGTTGATTTAAGCAAAATTATACCTATTCAACCAATCCATACAACCCCAAAACCTCTACAGAGACCATTCGAGTATCACACATTAATTATATCAACATAATCACACAAATTGCATCCAAAAGCACCTATAGCATACAGTTATTCTCAACACATCAGATAAAACCTAAGTATTTATCATTTTCAAACATCACAACCCAGTCCACATATCAAACACATAAGTCAATTACAAAATAATCATATAATAACATTCCTAATAGATTTGAGACATGATAAATATTAGCTTCCCTTACATGAGATACTATACAGACAGTTCACAGAGAGTTCAAATACACCTAACAACCCGACAGAGTCCCCAATTCTCCCTAAGAACAACAAGAACATGATCAGAGTGCATCAATAGAACCACTGATTAGTGGAAAAACATAAGGAGAACTCAGAAGGCACATACGGTCTAGAATGATCCGCATGCAATGAGATTTAGACAAAATCAGAGAAAAGAGCAGAAAATCAACTTACTCTGTTTGAGAAATTGATCGGACAGAAACGTAGGGCGTGTCGCAGGGATCCCCTAGCGATCTTTGATCGCTGAATACATGATTACAAGAGTCAGAAACTTAGAGAGAAGACAGAGAGGATTTTAGACAGTTTTTAGAGAGATAGTGTTTATAACTAATGAAACTCGTTTATTAGATTTCTATTTATATTTAAGATTTTTAATAATAAAATAATCGAGTTCCATTATTTTAAACACTTACTCATTCTAAACTACTATTTTCTAGGTCCTCACAACCACACTCTGTCTTCCCTTGTGCAACACTCCCTCCTGTTGATTACATTTTCCATATGATTGTGTAGTACTTATATTCATGTTAAAACAGAATAACAATTTAAAGTATGATGACACATACGCAGAAACAGCAACACTCTTCTGAAAATGCAAAATCTTATCTAAATTTTGGTGCTTCGATTTCGGGTGTGAGAACACTTGGTGTTATGCACTACAAATAAGGATATTGCAGCTTGGAACAAATTAAATGCCGTTTTCTCTGCTCCAGAAGTAGAGCAGGATATAGTGCATGGTATTGATTGTGATGAAGAACAAGCAATAGTTGACAGAAACATAGCCATGATGCAAGATGTAGACGTCCACATATCCCTCAGTGTTTTACAAGAAATAGAAGGTGACAATACATTGCAACTTAAAGGATCAATGAAGAAGCAAAAAGGTGTTTATTAGTGATATGGGTAAAGTTGTTGGGGGCTAAAAACACTGTTTGTGGAGGACTTTTCGGGAATAGTTGTTTCTGTTAAAAAGCTATTAATCACTTGAAAGTGTGAGCAGATAACTTGAAGATTCAATGATCATACATTTACAATACGTTTTTTAGTGTTACATAGTAAAAATTTTGGAATCATTTTGAGCATGCATTGCTTTAGGACACTTTGCAAATTTTATTGGAATTGTGCAACTCTTACAGTGAGATTGAATCATCAAGGCTAAGAGGTGATATTGGAAAGAGAGAAACCAGATGCAACAATTCATGAATTGACAAGGAAGCTCAAATGATACAAGGAATTTGCACGTTACTTGCATTGCAAGGTTCAGTTTTGCGTAATGTTGCAGAGACATTTGATCAGGAAGCTCTAGTAGCAGAACAACAACATGGTCTTTCTGCAATTCTACAACAATTTCAGCAATTATTTGAGTCTAAACACACCTACCACCTTAGGGGAAATGTGATCACAAGATCAATCTCGTTAATGACGCTCCTGTTTGCTTGAAATCATAGAGATACACATACCCAAAAAGAAGAAATTGAGAGACAAGTGCAGGGTTTATTGAGAGAATAAATTGACTACATGGAGATTTTTTTGTGTCTAAAAGGAAAGAACTTTGAGATGGAGATATGGGATAGGTGTTCTATCATAAACATTAAGATCAATAGAAAAAGATCTTAAGATCTCAAGAGAAACAAAACAAAAACCAACCATCACCAAAATCTCTATCTAGATCAACTTTGTACTCAGACAGAGATGAAAGCCAAAAAAGTGAACATGCTCGTAAGTGACTTCAACCTTATACCTTCATAGAGATAATAGCATGCCATGTACACCTGCTACATTTTTATCAATATTGCTATGTCTATACCATCTAATGATTCTCACTGGCATCTAGTGATTCCCACTGTCAATATCAGAGAAGCAGGATGAAAATAGCCTAGACAAATTCCTTATGCAGCCATATGTAGTTGTATTTTGAAATAACAAAATGTAGACCTTGACTACTTTATTCACCATGAAAGATGAATTCAGTTTAAAATTATGGACTGTCCACCAGCTTACCCTAATGCCATGCCTCCACATTCTCCAGGTACTTCAACAATACTACGGAGATTATGTGCATATATGATTGAAGTATTGAAAATTATAACTTTTCCCTTCCAATACATAATAGTATTAAGATACTGTGAATTTACTTTTACAATTATTCTCTGATCTTCGATGTTTCTGTAACCAAGAATACAACCATACAAATGCTTTAAACTAAATAATAGGGGCTGCGCGGACGCAAGCCCCCTCTACCACAAATTATGATGTAGATTCCACCACTAGGGTAGACCTTAGAACAGCAACCCTTCTTTGTGCAATGAAGGTCACTACTCTAGGCCATGAGCCTTCATGATCACTCATTGACCCCATCCAGGTAAGTATGTTATTCTATGTCATAACTATTTGTTTTATAGCTCATACTCTTTAATACTCTAACAGATATATCGATGTGGAACTTCATATATGTTTACATTAGCCTATCTGTGCGACTGCAACTTCTTTTACGAAGAAGAACGGTACTTTTGGTTAAGGAAATTTGAACACTGCCATAGAAATGTTGTTGTTCATTTAAAACAAATCAGCAGACAAGTTCAATTTGTTGGATTATAAACTCAAGTTAAATATTTTTAGGAAAAAAAGGACATCATTTTATTGTGAAACTAATTCAAATGTATAGTAGGATGTTTGGATTGGCGTACAAAAATCGCATCTATCATAAATTTTTTACCAAAAGTCCAAAATATGTGAAGTTATAATGACTTGTTTGGTCCAAAATATGATCAAAATAAACATGTAGCTAATACCGACTTGCTTAACATATTGTAAACTAACTTGCTTAACACTTAGAGTTCTTCTAAAATATTTCAAATGAACTAAATTGTATTGTATAAAGAGTTTACAAATTATTTAAAATGAAAATGTACACTAAATTATTTTATTAATTTGATTTGTAGGAATTAAATTCTATTTGGATAAAGCGAGGTTAATTATTTTTTTTTTAAGAATTTGAAATGTTTTATAAGAAATATGTTGCATGGAAAAGGAATTTTGAAAGAAATTAAAATTCTAGAAGTAATTGAATTAGTTATAATTAAAGAATTTTAAATTTGACAAGAAAAGTAAGAGTTTGAAATTCTTGTTCTCAAATTCATATTTTGATCATAGTTTGGGTTGATTTAAGTTTGGGCTAATTCAGCTCAATTAAACTTGGTTTGGTTTAGTCCTAACTCAATGTCTTGACTTAATTCAACTTTTTCAAAACTGACATGATCTTCGTCATTTCCACCGGGACCTAAAGTAACTTGGACTCCGGCCAAGCTAAACCTAATTAAACTTGACTTGACATGGACCTAGCCTCTCAACTAAATATGATCGTATTTTACAATGGTGAATTTTATTTTCCTCTTAACGATGTGTATGAAAGATAGAACTAAAAATATTGATATGACATGGGCTGCATGACTCTTCACATCCCATTTGATCCTAATGTGGTTTAGTAGATTCAATTTTGCATAGTTTTGGTAAGTTCCATTTTTTCCTTAACATATAACTAATCCATTCCATCTCAATACACACTTGCTAAAACAAAATCTTTCATATTCATTCTGATTTTAGTCTGAACAGCTCAAACTCACCCACAAAGTATGTGAATGGATTTATCATGTATCAACTACAATTTTCATTAATTGATAATCAAATTACATCACCTATTATACCTTCCCATTATTACAAAATTGACATATTTGAGAAAGGATTACGAGGAAATACAACAATAATGCAACATGAGTCCAACTCATACATAACAATTGACACCACTTTCAATCAAAATTTTGAAACAATGAATTTATGGGTCTTTATTCTTATATTGTGTTAAACTTTTTTATTTTTATTTAATGTGGGACTTAAACTCACAGTTACATTCCCAACATTTTATACTTTAAAATACAATTAAGCCTTAGGTAATTTAAATAACATATTTACATTTTTGTATAACATTACGTAACAAAAGATAATCAACACTTCAACCATTTCTTAAAACATCTTTAATTTTGCAAAATACCAATAGAAAAATCACCACCACAGTTTTCATCCCTTTAATACAAGTAAAAATGGTTCAACAATAGGAAAAACAAATTGCTTATGGGTCACTAATGAATCGTATAAATAAACTTCACAGCATACCAATCCAAAATATTAATGCACTAGATTTATAAATTCTTCTTGTCCAACTTTTGCATTTCTCAAAATATCATGAAATTGACAACGGATTAGGCACGAATGTGATCTGATAGGATGTGAAAGCTACATTATTTTACGATACCATTGAAATTATATATATATAGAGAGAAATTATTTTTTAAGCGTCATATAAACTTTTAGGGAATTACAATACACAGTAAATAATATTATAAATATCATTTCAGTATTCAAACACCATGAAATCCTTAAGCTACTTATTTTTTTCTTTTTGTAAGATCAGAAGCCCATAATATCTTTATCAGTTTTCATTACTTTAATAATTGCAATTAAATATACTGATTTTTTCTTCTCTCTTAACTTGTGCTGACAGGCCATTCATTTTTTGCTGCAGAATTCCAAAGCCAATAAAGTTGGAGTGTTAAGGTGTAAAGCTTGTAATAAGATTTGGAATGGCACTCCTTCACGTTTTGTGACTATATTCTTCTGACAGATTCAATGCGTCTATGATTTTAATTTCAGAACTTAGTTTTATGTTGCTATGCATCTCTTTTTCTGTAGTATATCAGAAAGAATAACTCTCAGCTCATCACTTGTGCAAACCATCATGCAGCTTAGTCCTTCCATATTTAGCATCCTATCAGGCATAAGCTACAGAAGGTGCTTGCTTTCATGTACTTGTGGATGTGGTGGAGTACTTGTATTCATGCTGAAGCAGAATTACACAGGATCACTGTGTTCAAAAAAGGGCACATATTGTCTAGCTTTTACTTCTGTAAATAATGGTGAGAATGGTTGACAAACAAGTCTCTTTAGATAAATATTCTTTATATTCAAATTTGTTGTGTTTTGCAATGAAGCACTACATGGTCCTTTTATAGGTCTCTAGACATGATCTTTCAACTACATTCATTAAATATAATCACTACCTAACTTACAACTAATGAACTTTATTGCATGCTTAATCAATGCTAGACACATTCTTAACATTTTGTAATCTCCTAGACAATTAATATAGCAACTTCCAACAACTCACGTAACCCACGTTTAAGTTTATCCAACAAGAACCGATACTTGGTTGAATTCAATGAAAATAATAGAAGGGGAGTTTGGATGAGTGATGGAAACCAACCTATTGACGAGGATTCTGCAGTTCTATCACTTAGCCACTCTGGTGTGCTGAAAATAGGATCTCAACGTGGGAAGCCAATAATCTTGTATTCTCCACCTCAACCTATAAACAACACTAAGGCCACCTTGTTGGACACAG
>Ga0214543_1002805_pt1 | contig 34271 bp, 30 predicted proteins | sample CNSS2metaG_FD_160094 | JGI IMG/M metagenome (GOLD analysis project Ga0214543, IMG submission 160094) | Root nodule microbial communities from cowpea collected in UCLA plant growth center, Los Angeles, California, USA - CNSS2 | ecosystem: Host-associated > Plants > Roots > Nodule | place: USA... | reverse complement strand
CAAAAAAAAAAAAAAACAAAAAAGGAAGAAAACTTCGCTAGCTAATAACTTTGAAGGACAGTCTAGGCAAAAAATAAGGCAAGAAAAAAATGTAAAAAAAAAGAACAAAACAAGGGACATCCTGTCATATGAACTAAATTCTTTTCCTTTGAATTAAAGTTTTTGTTGAGAAAAACAACCATGATTTGAAATGATGTGTGGTCATGTTTCTTTATAGAAAAAAAAAACAAAAGTAATTATCCTTTGCTACCTAATTTGAGCATTCCAAAATATTTCTTTCAAATTACCCTAAACAAGGGTCACCCTCACACTAAGGGTTGACATAATGTTTGTTTCATCCGAAAAGTAGTTCACCAATACAAAAAATATATAAAAAAAGATATGGTTATATCAAGAAAACAAAAGAAAAAGGCAAGCAAAAGGTGAACAAAAAGAAGTCAAACGAATTCTGAATAAAACATTATTCAAAGATCCTTGGGCCGCCTTTACTATCATTTACATCCATACCCTTAGCCTTGGCCACGATACAAGCCTAATAAAGTCCACACAGATCAAAGATTGGTTGCTATCTTTCGAAGGTTTTAATTTAGAGGAAAATTTTTATTTGCTAATAGGTTTGTTCTAAAAAGAATTATAAAACAAAGGATTGAAAAAGTGTGTTTAGAGATTTTCTTTTAAACATTGGGGCAATTTATGCTTGGTTGACATGTTTTCAAAGCTCCAAAATCAACAAGGGCAATCAAACAATCTGGTTAAAATTGAGTTGTCCCCTTTCAATTCATTCTTCATGAAACTCCATCTTTGCTCCTACAGTATCCTCTAGGGGTGTCAAAAAAATCCGTACCTGTGGGTATCCATGGATAAAACCCGCAACGGGTAGAAAACAGATATTAAAAATGGATACCCGCTACCCGTGAGTACGAGTATTTTTGATACCCGCATGTTAACAGGGCGAGTACGGGTATCATAGTATCCGTATCCGTGGATACTCGTACTCGCTAAACTTACACCCCTTGACATTCTTCTCTTTCCTTTCTTTGAAATTGGGCATATACATCAAACCTTATATAGACAATGACGTTTATGGTATGTTTGTTCTCAAATGATGGAATCAAATTAAGAATACTTGGCACATGGCAATTGAGGTTTATTATTTGTTTATTTTGTTTATTTTTCAGGAATCAATCTAAGAAAGTGAATTTATTGATCAAAACACTAATTAAAGAATTTTCATTGTGTTGAACATCATTTTATATTTACTTTTACAATTATTTGGAGTTGTATCAACTTGAGTTTATTTAAACTTTATTTAAAATGTATGACAATTATGTATTTTATTTTATTTTATTTGAATTTATGATTAAATATTTTTTTAAAATAATTTTGCAAATACCTACGGGTACCCATGGATACCCGCAGATATGAAAAAAATAGGCAGATACCCGCATAATGGATACCCGACGAATATAGGTAGGGGTACGAGGCAAATATTTATCTAGCGGATAGGGTACGGGAGAACACTACCCATACCCTACCCACCCCGTTGACATCCCTAGTATCCTCCAGTCTAAGCCTAAACCTTGACCAACCTTAACATAATCCATCTTTATCAATCCTAAACCCAAATTAGGGTATTCAATTTGTTTGTGATTTATATATTCCCATCATTCATTCTGAATTGGGGCATTTATTTACAATGAAGACTGTGATCACATTAGGGGCAACTTGTGAAGACCCCGTCACTTTTCCACCTCCTCAACTGGGAAAAACCAAACATGCCTTTGCACTCTAAGACCATCCTAGGCTCTCACACTAGGGGCAAATTTTTGAAGTACCCATATTTTCCTTCATACCATCAATAACTAGAGAAAGTACAAACACATTTTGTGCCCTGAGACCAATTCAAATTGGGACAACTACCTAGTTAATCTTCGTCAACTCATTCAAGCCTTTTCAAGCCCTTGGCAATTTCATGAATGACATTCAAATAGTGTTTCAAAAGAAATGATTAAAAACAAAGTGTTTGTTAGTAAACTGATTAGACCAAAAAAATAATTTAAAAAAGTAAAAAAAATATCAAAGTAGAATGATTCCATGAATTCGAAATAACAATGAAATGGAAAACAATTCAAATTTGATTTAAAAAAAATGCAAAAGAAAAATTCATACATAAGGTAATTTGAATATTTGTATTATTTTTAAATATTTGTATTTATTATATATTTTTCTTTCACATGAGAATGTTTAATACTCTCAATTTAAGGTAATATAAAAAAAATCTTTACTTATTATTATTATGTTTTGTTTAATTTGAAGAACTCTTTTGTTTCGCTAAAATAATTTTCGTTATTTTTCAACCATTGAGTATATATGTTGATATTTGAAAAGTTTTCTTAGATCAAGTATTTTTCATCTTATCATACCCTTAATTATACATTTGATTTCCTTTGTGTGATTTCTTTAAACAATCTCTCAAATTTTTTCTAAGACACACATTTGTTAATTTTTTAATATTTTATTTATTGTTTATTTTCATTATATAGAATAATATTTTGATATATTCTATCTAATTATTTTTAATTTTCTAACTCATTTTCAATCATATTGTAATTTTTTCACTTTAATTGTATAAATAACTTTTATTTACTACAGTATAAAAATTTAATATCATTGCCATGAATATTTTTTGTCACTATCCAACATATATTGGAGTGCAAAAGATACAAAATCTATGTCAAAATTGTATTATTATGTTTATTATTCGTTCTTTGTGTCATTTTGACCAATTGATGTATTATGACTTTTATTAGTACATAAAAAAGATATTCATTAGAATTTAAAAAATTTAAGTAAACAAACATTTAAAATATATTTTAATTTGAATATTTGTTTTCCTTTTATATTTTTTTAAATATTTTTTAATTTTATCAACTAAGTTTCATTAATGTTTGTAGTTTGCAAATCTAATAAATGTTTTGGTTCCCATGAGATTTTATTTGCTATTTTGATCTAAATTGTAAACAATTATAGTTTATTTTAAAGTATTTGATATGGAAGAAAAAATCGTCCTCCTAATATTGAATATTTGATAATATTATGTTTCCTTGACTGCAATTTTTGTTTCTTTTATAAAAATTAATATTGAAGTAGTTCGAAAACGGATATGGGTATGGGTATGAGAATATACCCATTACCCGGTGGGGATAGGGATGATACAAAAGTTTGATACCCGTTGGGTTTGGGTATGGGGATGCAGATGAATTTTTTCTACGAGGATAGGTATGGGATAGCGAAACCCGTCTCCGTCCCACCCCGTTGCCATCCCTAATACTAAGTCATGCATACATGAGTCATTCATCTTTTTGAATAAAATAGTTTCCACCTTTCCAATCAAAACCCTCTTCACTCATATGAATGGTTATTGAATCCTTTCATTTTTGAAGGAAGAACTTTAAAAAACAAATACCCAAATTTGTTTCTATGACGTTTCTCAAATTTATGGTCCTCTTCATTCATATGAATGACCAATATACTCTAAGCCCATTTTCCACTGGCCCCCAAGCCTAGTTCCCATACTGGTCCCCAAGCCTAGTTTTCACACTAGTCCCCCAACCCAGTTTTCACACTAGTCCCCCAGCCCAGTTTTCACACTAGTCCCCAAGCATAGTTTCCACATTGGCCCCCCAAGCCCAGTTTCCACACTGACCCCTAAGCCCGATTTCCACACTGGCCCCTAAGCCCGATTTCCACACTGGCCCCCAAGCCTAGTTTCCACACTGGCCCCCCAGCCCAGTTTCCACACAGGCCCCTAAACCTTATTTTTTCTAGCCTCACAAATTTTTTTCTAGCCTCTTAACCTAGTTTTCCTTGCTCTCAAATTAAAACAAAGGAAAAATGAAAAATGAAAAAAGCAAATTCCACTCATGCATCCACGCATCCATGTAAGCATATCATATAATTTTAAAAAAAATCATAACATGTTATGCATCATCACATCATGTCATCCATTGATGTAGGATTATTTTGTTCCTTTCAGAAGATTAATGAATATGGTGATGATTGATTAAGAAAACCAAGGAAATCCCACTGAACATTAAGATAACAAGCTATCTAGATGTGAAGGTTCCTTTCCAAGGTTCTAGAGAGGAGGATAATGGATTGATGGAGAGTAAGAAACCAAAAGGAAAAACATATAATAGAAACAATATAAACCAAGAAGAGTAAAGAAACATAAAATGAAAAGCAAGGGAAAGGGGGGAATGAAGGATTCATGCCACTACAAGGCTAGGCTAGAAGAAGCCATGAAAACCTTGAAGATGAGTGGTGTATGCCACCACTTGCCAAGGCAAGATAAGGCTTGAAAGAGCTCCACTTCCTAAGGAGGAATGCTCTCACAAAAGATTGAAACACAAAGTGTATAATTTCTCCAAAATGTTCGACCCCTCTACAAGTGTTAGAAATCCCCTTAAATAGACATGTTTAGGGGCCCTTAGCAAAACAACTAAGTTAAAGGATTACAAGAGAAACCTAGCATGTTCTAGAAAGTAGGTCATCCTAGGGTGCACATGGTTGAATTTTCGTCCAAGCCATTTAGGTGGCAAGTCTTCATGGCCAAGGCTCGCAAAGGAGGGTTCTAAAACTTTCTAGAAGACTTAGTGTCCAAGGTGTGTGGGCCTCCCATTTCTAGATGCTTCTAGAAAGTCTTGTTCCTTCTCTCTCTTCCTTAGGACTCCAAGTGTCTTCTATGTGGTCCTCCTCCTTTCTTATTCCTACAAAAGCAAATTAAGGAATTTATTAGCATGTTGGTTTAAGGTTAAGCTAATCTTTTGAGTCAACAAGTCAACCCAAAGTCAAGGTCAACAAGTCAACTTAAAAATAGTTAACCAAGCCAACTTAATGGAATTTTAAACTAAAGAAAATAAAAGCAAAGGAAGGGATTAAGGAACTCCCTTTCTTCTAAGCATGTGCCATTGGCCATCATCATTGGTAGGGATCAAGCCTTCATCATCCATCATACTTCACAAAATCATTGAAAATCATTTAAAAAAAATAAAGAAATTTGAAAAAAAAAGTCAGCAATGACATTTTTTGTGTAAGTCGCACAAATGTTAGGCATTCATGCGGTGTTTATCCATACTTTAAAAACAAAATTCAGGTTCTCCTTTTATATATCAAGACCCTCTGTGAAGCAATGGTCATTGATTTTCTTATGTTCACATCAAGGCCCTCTACGACACAATGATCATTGATTTCCTTATGTTTTCATCAAGACCCTCTACAAAGCAATGGTCATGTTTTTTTCATCATCGAGGCCCTCTACGAGGCAATGGTCATCGATCTCTTTACATTAAAACCCTCTACGAGGCAATGATCATCGATATCTTTACATCAAGACCCTCTACAAGGTAATGGTCATGGTTTTTCTCATCATTGAGGCCCTCTACGAGGCAATGGTCATCGATCTCTTTACATCAAGACCCTCTGTGAGGCAATGGTCATTGATTTCTTATGTCATATCGAGGCCCTGTACGAGGCAATGGTCATCAATCTCTTTACATCAAGACCCTCTACGAGGTAATGGTCATTGATTTTCTTATGTCACATCAAGACCCTCTACAAAGCAATGGTCATGGTTTTTCTCATCATCGAGGCCCTCTGTGAGGCAATGTTCATCGATCTCTTTACATCAAGACCCTCTGCGAGGCAATGGTCATTGATTTCTTATGTCACATCGAGGTCATCTGCGAGGCAATGGTCATCGATCTCTTTACATCAAGACCCTCTACGAGACAATGGTCATTGATTTCTTATGTCACATTGAGGCCCTCTACATGGTAATGGTCACTGAATCCTATGAATAAACCCTCTCCACAGGATTGGTCTAATTTTTTTATTTTTCCAAAAAGTAAAAAAAAATGGTGTCTCAGATGGAGACCCTCTACTTAGTAATGGTCTCCTAGTTCTTTTCTTTAAGATATAAACCATCTCCTTTCGAATGGTCAAGTTTGTCTTCAAATTTGTCTTCTTTTGAAACACGAACAAAATTAACGTTTTTATCTTTGTTTATCTTTTATTACGATAATATCAAAAAGTCAACTTTTCATATTATCTAGTAAAATCTAAGTAAAGAGGGGCAGTTGTCAACACCCAATTTCGTCCGGGTGAAGAAATTTATTTTGAAAAAAATAAAAATAAAAAAGAAATAAAAAATGTTTTTAGTTAATGGTAAAAGGTGAAATAATTTTCTTCAAAAGATTTTCAAACTTTAATTTTAGAAAAAAAAAGAAAAAAAAGAGATGGAAAAAAGAAAAAAAAGGGAAAAAAAGAAGGAAGAATCCAATTTATTTTTAATTATGACATCCTTTTTTATAAGACTAATAGCCTGACATACCCTTTGTTCCTGATAAAGAAATTAGTGATATGATTCTAATTATTAGAAGCAATATCTCTTTCAAATGGTAAGAATCAATATTACTAATTGGGATTTAATTTTATGCTATGATTTGTTAATGCTTAGAATCAATATTACTGATCTTTATTGATTTTGTACTCTGATTTGCTATGATTTGATTCCCATAATGTGATGCTATTAGAGGTGTCAATTTGGCACAACCCACAGGGCTTGGTCCTAACCCATGTGGGCTAAGGCAAAAAAAACCCACATTGAAAAAAAGCCCCCATCAAAGAAGCCCAGAGGGCCAAAAATACTTTAAAAGCCCTGTAGGCTAGGGCCAACCCATGGGCTTTCATCTTCCACATGAAAAATATATTATTTTTTAAAATATATTACTATCTGTGGGACAGGCCCAACGAATCGGACAAGCACGACGACCCAAATATGTCAAACAACCCAAACTCGTCCGACGACCTAGACAAGAACGACGACTTGAATGAGCCCGATGATCAAAACAGGCCCAACGACTCGAACGGGCCGGATGGGCCCGACAACCAAGACAGGTCCGACGACCAGGACAAACTTGACAACACGAACGAGCCCAACGACACGAATGGGCCCGACGACAAGAATGGGCCCGATGACATGGACGGGCTCGACAACCAGGACGAGCCTGACGACTCGGACAGGCCCTACGACCCAAAAAGGCCCGACGACTCGACCGGGCCCTATGACTCAAACAGGCCCTACGACTCGGATGGGCCCGACGACCCAAACGGGCCCAACGACCCATACAGGCCTGACGACCCATATGGGCCCAACGACCTTGACGGGCTTGACGACCCAAATGGGCCTGACGACCCCAACGGGCCCAACGTCCCGGACGAGCCCGATGATCCAAACATGCCCAACGACCCGAACGTGCCCGACAACCAGATCATACCCAACGACACAGACGGGCCCAGTGATCCAGACAGGCCGAACGACCCGAACGACCCGACGACTCGGACGGGTGTGATGACCCGAACGAGCCCAACAACCCGGACGAGTCCGATGATCCAAATAGGCCCAACGACCTGAACGACCCTGATGACCCGGATGGGTCCGACAACCCGAACGTGCCCGATGATCCAGACAAGGCCAACGACCCGAACGGTCCTGACGATCGAGATGGGCCCAACAACCTGGACGAGCCCGATGATTTAGACAGGCTAAACGACCCGAACGGGCCTGACGACCCGAACGAGACCGACTACCCAAACGGGCTTGAAGATTGAGACATGCCCGATTAGCTTAACAGGCCCGATTATCCAGACAGGCACAATGACACGTACGGGCCCGAAAAACCGGAAGGGCCCGACAATCTGGACGTGCCCGGTGATCCAGACAGGACCAACGACCCGAACAGACTTAACGGGCCCAGTGATCCAGACGACACAGACGGGCCCAGTGATCCAGACAGGCCAAACGACTTGAACGGGCCCGACGACCCGAACGAAGCCGACGACGCAGACGTGCCCGATGATCCAAACAGGCCCAACGACCCGAACGAGCCCGACGACTCGAAGGGGCCCAACAACTCGGACGAGACCGACTACCCGAACGGGCTTGACGACCTAGACGAGCCCGATTATCCAGACAGGCACAATGACCCGTACGGGCTCGTCCGTGTCGTTAGGCCCGTCTGGGTCGTCGGGACCATTCGGGTCGTCGTGCTCGTCTGGGTCATGGGGCCCTTCCTGGTCGTGGGGCCCGTCCAGATCGTCGGTCCTGTTCGGGTCATCGGGCCCGTTAGTGTCGTCGGCCCCGTCGCTGTCGTCGGGCTTGTTCGGGTGGTTGAGCTCGTCGTTGTCATCAAGCTCATCCTGGTCATCGGGTTCGTCTAGGTCGTCGAGCACCTTCGGGTCGTCGGGCCTGTCCATGTCGTCGGGCCCTTTAGGGACGTTGGCCACGTCCCTGCCGTCGAGCCCGTTCGGGTCGTTGGGCTCGTCCTTGTAATCGGTCTCGTCCGGGTCGTCGAGCACGTCTGGGTCGTCAGCCTCGTTCGGGTTGTGGTGCCCGTCCGGGTCTTCGAGCCCATCCGCGTCGTCGGGCCTGTTTTCTCAACTTGATCTTTGACTCTTGCTTAATGTAGTATTATTTAGGGGGCTAACCCACGTTAGCCCTTGCCCTAACCTACTAGAGAGGGGGCTTTGGGGGCTGAGGCTTTTTTTTGGCCCCCTCATTTGGGGGGCCCCTAAAAGGGGGCTTTATGAAGAGTGGGCCAGGGCTGACCCATAGGCTAAGGGCCAAATTGACAACTCTAGATGCTATCATGACCAATTCCTTCCTTATATTGTTCATTGCAATTAAGGCTGAGATTGCATCGATATTGCAAGGTGTGAGTATAAATACGCACTCTGTCATAAAAAAAAAGAAAAAATATTCTATATACTTCTCTAATTCTTTCTCATCACCACTCCCACACACACCTCCTTTTTTATCTCTCTTTAAAAAAAACATATTGAAGGAGGTAGAAAAAAAAAGAGAAGAAAACATTCTCTACACTCTCTCTTTCTCTCGTGACCACCCACATAGACACCTCTTATTTTTTATCTCTATTGGAAAAACAAACACACAAAAATATTAGAAAAGGAAGCAAGAAAAAAGAAAAGAGAAAAGGTGAAGAGATATTGAAAATTTTTAAGGGTACGTCACTCTTAGTTCTTTCATCTTTTGATTTAGTTTTTCCAATTTTCATTTTTTTAACCATAAAAATATATTTTTCCGCTTTCTTTAGTGTCTACTTGGCCGCTCGCGTCGCATAACATCCAATTTAACTTTTGTTTTTTTCAAAAAAATATGTCTAAATGATCTAAAAATAAAAAAAAAAGGTTTTCTTTGTTTACTTTTTGATGTCTATCTTATTGCTCACGACATCCACATCCACTTTTAAATAACTTTAAAAAATATACAAATTTATAAATGATTAAAAATAAATAGTAAATAAAAGATTAGAAATAAAGAATTTATTTCAAGTGTTTATCCGTTCGCTCGCGTCGTATGACACCAATTTTAAAATAATACTAAAATTTAAATGAAAAGGTTTTCAAAATTATAAAACAAATTAATTCATTTTTCAAATAATTTTCCAAATAGTTTTTCATAAAGAACTACGTAACCTTGATTCTCTATTGTATATGGAGATACGTAGGAGCAAGGATTAATCCTTGTCGGGCCTAAAAAAAATATTTTTGTTTCTTTTGTACATCCTTTTATATTATTTTTTTGGGAAAATATATATTTTGAAAAACCACATAATTTTTGCACATTTAATTAAAGGTACCGTCTTAGGACGTGCGTTATGGGGTGCTAATACCTTCCCCATGCGTAACTGACTCCCAAACCCAAAATCTGGTTTTTCGCAGACTTTACTCTTCTTTCATGGTTTTCCATAGTTTTCTATAATAACTATGATGACGACTCCAAACTCTATTTTTACAAATTTTTATTTTTGGTTCGTCGTCCCGTTGCGATTTCAGTTGCGACAGGAACACATGAGCAATCCTCTACTGATCCAACACAGGACGAGAATATTAGAACTAGGTGTTGGATTGAGACGGTTGAAGGAAAAATGAAAGGAAGACTTTATGGGGCTGACCAACTTGTTTCAAGAGATACAGGTTCAATTGAAAGCTTGAACCAACTACCACCTTCTTCCTTTTCTAATACCGAGGACCTCACAAATATTAGGCAGCAACTCTCACGAAGCCTAGAGTAAAATGAGAAATTGAGGTCTGAGTTTCGATCCTTTCAATCACTAGTCCTGCAATATCTACCTCCTGATGCTCAAGCTCAACTTCAGCAGCCACACGCACAGCCACAACCACAACCATAACCATAAGAGCCAAACCCCACTCAACAAAACTCTGAAATCCCTCAACCAAAATTTCACCAACAAAATAATGAAGAGGAAGATCACGAAAAATCTTCTCTAGATTATGAAGATTATTAGCTTTTCATTTCATTAAGAAAAATATTTAGCATGTACTTAATAAACTTGTGTTTTATTATGTTTTTACTTGGTATCATGGTCATGTATATATTACTTGACAAATATTGTTATGTTATCCTACATATTATTTGGTATGTTTGGTGCAACAAATGTCATGTGTGATGGAATTTCATGAGTATAATGAAATGCTGCAATTGTTTGGAATGTTGGAATTGTCTGGAATTGTGTTAGAGTTTTTTGTATTAAGGTAATTGGGAAATGTTGAATAAACAAATGCTATTGAAAGCAATTATTTACGTACCGACGGATTATCGATGGCCAAATCTGTCGAAAATTACATACGTTTATGCATTGATATTACCGATGGACATATCCTTCGATAATTATCGACGAACTGATTTGTCGATAATGGCATAACATTGACGTTTATAGTTTTCGACGGATTAGGCCGTCAGTAATTACTGAAGGATTGATCCATCGGTAATAACCGACAGTTTTTGCGAAGGATGTGTCTGCCGCTAAATACCGACGAATCTCAAGCATCTGTCGATAAATTGTTACCAATGATGCGTTATTTGACGGATTTCTGGTCGTCGGTAGTCTGTTGGTAATACCAATTTACCAATGGATTTGTGTTGTTATAGACGGATTATTGTCGTTGGTAATTATGGTTTTTCTTGTAGTGACCAACTAATGTCATTGGATGTCACTTTCTGAAATGAATTTCGGGAGCTCTAGTGTTGTTTTCATAGGCTCGCTAGATGAAAAAAGTGGTGTTAAACATTATTTGGTTGGTGTCGAGTGACAGTTTGTGGGCCAAAGAATATTAAATGTTTTTCTTTTTTTTCTTGTTTTGAATGTTATGAGGATTTAGTTTATATGTATATGCATGTGTGAAAAGGTGGTGAATATAATCACAATTTGGTTGGTGTCGGGCGAGAACTTGCTGGGGAGATACCTATGGTTGAGTGGTGTTGTGCAAGAGTTTGTGGCGTCAGACAATATCAAATGTTTTCCTTTTTCTTATTTTGAATAATGTTATGAGAAATTAGTTTATATGCATATAAATGTGTGAAAAGGTATGGTCAATATAATTGATTATATGTATGATATGGAATTAAAAAAGGTGAAGTAAAGTTATCTCAACATTAATAAAGGAGTTTCCAACGAGGAAATCCTTTCCTACATCTATACATTAATGATATAGGGATTCAATATTTGTAACAACCAAATTTAGAATGTCATGGAAAGATATAAATCATACATGTTTAGCGAAAAAATAATTATTAATGAAATCTTACATAAGAAAAAGTTTATGTTTTAAATTTCAAAAGCGTAGTTTAAAACATCAATTGTCTAAAAATTTCCAGTATATGGAAAATGTACTGTGTGAGCCATACCCACTAAGTTCCCAAAATTGAAACCATAAGCTACCCATCTATACACATACGTACATACCCTAACAATGATAAAACCAATAAAAACAAGAATAAAACTTGCACCAAACCAAGGGAAATATCTCACAACAAAACAACGGGAAAAAAATTGAAAAAGGATTACGCAACCTAACTCTCACGGGAAAAAGGCTTCTCAACATGAAGGCCATGGCTCATTCTATTTTCAAGCAAAGTCATACATCAAAATAATTACGTTTACTTACACAAAAAGTGACTAAGTACAAGTGTCCCAGTAAGATAAAAAAAATACTAAACACTAATCTACATTAGAGTATGCCTTTATGTGGGGTCCGCACCCACAAACATTGGGAAAGGAAACAAAACACCATACTTCAAGCAAACATGAATAGAGCCTCCAAATAAAACATGCAGTCTCGTAAGTACTGCACCTCAACGGAAAATAGAAAGCCTAGCTATACGTAGGCCATGGGTTCCTTGCACCACTCCTCAAACCAAAAGCAAGCCTTCTCTTTTAACGTAAACACCATGCAGCTATGAAACCATTCCTTGAACAGTGTCTACCTACATCAACTTGGAACAATCGAGTGCCCCAGAAAATAAAAACCCAACACAAGCCTTCTTATGCTAACCAAGAATCAAACCCTACACCCTTTCTAACACCAAAGACATACCAACCATTAAACCACATGCTTTCTCTTAATAATATGCGCATAACACATTTAAAAACACATATATTCCAAATGCCATAAACAATTAATAAATAAAATATCTAAACCAACAATCTTAATCAAGCAATTAAATATTTCCATGTGTCTCGTAATATGGGACCATGTAACCCCTATACCAACAAAAGTCCTCATTAAAACATCAATTGCTTTATAACTTCACCCGAAAATTCTAGGTTTTTTCCAGGTCTTACAATATTGAAGGTTATTCTAACAATCTAATAACCATTCAAACTCTTTAGAATATAATGGCTTATGGGGTGAGAATGGGAGGATGTTCTAGTATAGGGGCTTTTCCATGGTATACGACAAGGGAAGGACTAATCTTGTGTGTGGTATGATGAAACTCATTAACAATGACTATCTAGAGCATAGAGGCAATCATAGTGCACAAATTGTCAAAGTTCCATATCAATGTATGGATCCAGATAAATTGAGTTTCTAAGGGTCTTTAAGTGTGTGGCTATGTCTTTACAATTGTTTGGATTACCTTGTATGTTGATACAACATGTTTAATTGATATATCACATTTCTTTTACAAATTAGCTTACTCTCATGTATTTGTTGGTGTTGTGGTGTGCACTAGTGCAGAATTCCCATTTTACCTCGCCTTATATGCCTCGGTTGGCTAGGAACCGAAGTATAATGGCGCGGTGGCATTTTTGCAATTAGAGCCAAGTTTTAGGCCCCGGTTCTCTAAATACCCGAAGCCAAAGAGGGGTATAGGCCCCGGTTCAACCAAAACTGGTGCCAAATAGTGGTATAGGCCTCGGTCCAGTAAGACCCGAAGCCAAAAAGTGGCTGGACGTTAGCTGTTTGGCCTCGGTCCAAGGAGACCCGGTGCCAAAAGGGGGTCTATGGCTTTGATTCCCCTAACAACCGACGCCATAGGGTTTATTTAGGGTTCGAATTTTGCAAACCCTTCTTCTTCCCCACCCCTGCGCCTCTGCAACTCCTTCCCCTCGCTCTCTCTCTCTCTCTCCGCTGCACCCACTACCACCACACCTTCTGGCCACCTTCGACCACCTCTGTCCATTGCAACCACCACGCGAACGAGCCCCCTGTGCTGCACCTCCGTTTCGCGTCTCTCTCTCGCGCTCTCTCTCGTGCCTCTCTCGTCTCTCCCTTCCTCAGCTTCCTTCTTCGGCCACCAGCATCCACCTTCGGCCACTGTCGCCACCCTGGCCTGCACGTCCAAGCAATTGGGTTCTCTTTGTGCCCGTGACTCCAAGCTGTGGTTCAGCATGTGCCAGCGCAGGTGGGGTTCCAAGACCACCATCACACAATAGGGCAAAGCCAAGGGCACAATCTCCTACAAGCACCTCTACCATACCCTTCACCATTGGGAGAATCTCCTTGGTTTTTGGCGCCGAAGCGGATCTGAAACCCCTTTGTTGCTATTCTTCGAATGGGGTCCCTCGTTTATCTCCGCGTCTAGGGTTTCCCGTTCTGAATCCCTCGCCTATGGAGTCACCAAAACGCCTTTCCTATGGATGAGTCTCTCGGAAGATGGGGACGTGGTTACATTTCTCGATCTTGATGGAAAGCCCGAGGTGGAACGCGGGATTCAGAGCGAATTGGTTGCTGTGGAGGTTAGTTTAATGGGAAAAACGCACTTTGTTGTGGAGGAAAAGCAGTTTAGGGGTTCTATCAGTGATGATTGCGGAGATGAGGTGGTGGAGAGTGGATTGTCGCCGGAGAAACTAATGGTGGAGATTTACCAGCATTTCGTGAATCCGCGGAGTCCTGGCGGGGACCGGTCCCGGAGACAGTGTCGCAGGGAGAAGGAGAGGCTCGCTAGGCGGAAGTGGGATTCTCAACATTTTGTCATGATCGTGAATTGCTCGCCCACGCCGGAGAGACCCTTGCAGGCATCTGGAAGGTGGTTCTTTGCGATCTCAATTGTCAATTTATCCATTGTTGTTGTCATTGGGTATCTCAATTGTCAATTCTTTCATTGTTGTTGTCATTGGGTATCGTATCATTCATGCGCGATTTGATAATTGATATTCATGTCATGGTTTTTTGAGTCATATGGTAATATGTTGAATGTTGAGGTGAGGAACATATATAGTCATGATCTAGTCATGATCAAGATGTCGAAATTGTAATTTCTGCGGTTTGGAGCTCTCTAAGACCGGCTACATTTGCCGCATTGTCAGGGTTTGGAGCTCTCTAAGACTAGCTACATTTATCCTTATTGTCAAGGATTGTCGTGGAAACACAACTTCAATTTAAAAATTTGAAAATTTGATTGTTGTAGTTGGAAACTTGGGAGTAGATAGAACGTTGAGGGATGGGTCAATTTGATTTTGTGGTCTCTCAATTAGACAACGTTGACAAGTGTGGGTTTAGATTGGATGATCTTGTACATCTATTATTAAGTTCATTTCAATATAGAATAGCTTCAGTTCATGTATATCGCTTGCATCTTGAGTGACCCGTGGATTCTAAAATTTTCAGATTTTCGTTTATGATAATTATAAAAAAATATTTTTACCCTATGGCCTCGGTCCTATCTGACCCGAGGCAGAAAACTGGGTATATGGCACCGGTTTTGAAACAACTGAGGCATAAAACTGGGTATATGGCTTCGGGTGATAATCGAGGCCAAAATGGGTACCTTTTGGCCTCGCCCCAATATGCCTCGGTTCCAGACCTGAGGCAAAATGTGGAAAATAACCGGGACAGAAAGCCCTTACTACACTGGTGGTGTTTTCTTCTTTTTGCAATGATCACTTTATTGATGTGAGCATATGAAGATATAAGTGTAGAGGATGTATATGTGTTGTATTATTATAGTTTTATCTTTTGGTTTTTGATAATTGTACTAATATACGATATTCCTAGGACTATCTATTTTTTTGAATATTATAAATATTTTATTTTAATAGTGTTATGTTATTAAATTGAGATGTTACCTATTTTATTAATTTGGAAACAAAAGGTCTATATAGTTTTAGATATAACTATAAATCTAATAAATTTTGGTTATTGAAATAAAAAATATTATAAGTAATACACACACACACACACATATATATATATATATATGTGTGTGTGTGTGTGTGTGTGTGTATCTGTGTGTGTGTGTGTGTGTGTGTGTGTGTGTGAGACCAAAAAAAAAAGTAAATAAATAAGTATTTATTTCATAAATGTGAGGGAAGGAATCTGTAAAGTAATTAATGCTGAGAGTTATGAAAAATGAGTAATGGAAGCTCAAGTGGTTAGACATGTTTGATGTGTTTGGGGGGACTTGGGTTTAACTCTTGCGTATGCCATTAGTGTGATGTTTTAATTATTTAATTTATTTTGGGTGCATATATGAAGACATGTTGTGATGTTATAAGTATATGTGTGCATGATATGTCAAGAAATATTTATTGGCTTGATGGTTGGGCATACATTGGTTAATTGGACGGATATGAGTTTGAATCTTAGCTAGTGCGAAATAGATCTTATTTTATGTTTTATTATTTTTCCTATGTATTGGAAAACCTAGAAAACCTTTGCATTGGCTGAGAAACTCAAGAAGCAAAAGGTGGATCCATTTTTGTGCAAGGGAGGACTCTAGGAATGGAGCTGGATTCCAAGTAAGGGGAGTTGACTAGTTTAATCTCTTCCTATGAAAGAAGATTTTAATTTTTGTTTGATTGAATTGTTTTTTACAATAATAGAAAATGTGATGCATTTGTTTTATATTTTAGAAATTTTGATTGTAATGGTGATTTAATATCACCAAATTTTCGTTTGAATTTTTAGTATGTGATTGATGAATTTTAGTGATACGAAATCTAATATAGCATGAATGCATTGAGGTTTTCTTGATTTGTGGGTTAATGATGCAAAGGAAAGGTTAGGGTTTATGTTTTTCTTTTACGGTAGCGTGACTTGGGGCTGCATTATAGAGCTTTCATTTTTTTTAGTTATATGAAAAGTAGATAAATGTGGTGTTATGGTATGTTATAATATTATAGGAAAAGGAAAAAAAAAAGGGAGACAAATTATCGACTTTGGTGTAGAGTATCGATTATATTAAATAGTTTGTTTTAGGTTAAAATACCTTTTCGATCCCAATTTTCGTCATGTTTTGTTAAATAAGTCATAATTTTTGTTTTGTATTCAAATAGGTCCCTATTTTCATCAATTTTGTTCAATTGGGTCCTTTTTTGCTAACACCGTTCAAATCATTCACGACCATGAACAATGACTGCCACGTGTCACTTCGTGTTTTTTTTTTTTGAATTTTTTTTGAATTTTTTTTAAATGTCACTTGTCAACCCAACAACGTGTCACGTGTGAAAGTCAATGTTCTATATTCAATTTGGTCCCTATATTTGTTATTTTAGTTCAATTTAGTCCCAATTTTTGTTAATATGAACCAATTTGGTCCCTCTCCAAATTGAAACCAAATTTAAAATTTATATTAAAATTCAAATTTTTTATTAAATATTTTTATATAATATATTAAAATTCACATCATTATAACTAATATAAAAGTTAAATTTGGTCACATCTTCGATAGGGACAAAATTGGTCAATTTTAAACAAAATTGGGACTACATCGAACAAAAATAACAAATATAGGGACCAAATTGAATATAGAACATTGACTTTGACACGTGGCATGCTACTAGATTGACACGTGGACATTTAAAAAAATAAAAAACTATTAAAAAACTATTAAAAAATAATTTAAAAAATCCAAAAGAATCACGAAGTGACACATGACAGTCATTGTTCATGGCCGTTAATGATTTAAACGATGTTAGCAAAAAAGGATCCAATTGAACAAAATTGACGAAAATTAGGACCTATTTGAACACAAAACCAAAAATATGACTTATTTAACAAAACTTACGAAAATTGGGACAAAAAGGGTATTTTAACCTTTGTTTTAATATAAATACACACACACACACACACACACACATATATATATATATATATATATATATATATATATATATATATATATATATAAAGAAGGTTAGAAGTGGTGCTGACTTTCTTTTTTTTGTTGTATTTGGTATTATATATGACTTGTAGCTTTTGGGTATTAAGTTTTGGTAGTGACTAAACTTTAGGTATGCTGTAGTTAAGGTTTTAGAATAATAGGTTGTGTTTTCTTATAGAAATTATGATGTGGTATAATTAGTAATTTTTAATATATTATATAAGAGGGGTAGGGAATAGTTATAGAAAGTGGTTTATAAATTGGGATTGCATATGTGATTTTACTAATTTGGGTTGGTATTTAATTAATTGACTTTAGTTGCATTCAACTTTTGGGATGCGTGTTTAGAGTTCTTCTAAATACGCACATTATTTATTATTATTATTATTATATCATTTTACTACTACTATTGTTATTATTATTCTTATCATTATTATTATTATTTCTATTATTATTATTATTATTATGATCATTATTATTATTATTATTACTATTATTATTATCTTATTATTATTACTATTATTATTATCCTTATTATTATTAATTTATTTTACTAGTATTATTATTATTGTTGTTATTATTATTATTATTAATTTTATTTTATTTTATTTTATTATTATTATTATATTATTATTATTATTATTATTATTATTAATTTTATTTTATTTTATTTATTTTACTATTATTATTATAATTATTATTGTTATTTATATTATCATTATTTATTTATTTTTATTGTTATTATTATTATTTTATTTTATTTTATTATTATTATTATTTTATTTTTATTATTACTATTATTATTATTATTTTATTATGATTATTATTATATTATTTTATTATCATTGTTATTTTTATCATTGTTTTATTTTATTTATGATTTTATTATCATTATTATTATTTTATTATTAGTGCTTTAGTTAATTATTATTATTATTATTTTATTGTTTTATTGTTTTATCTTATTAGTATTATTATTTTATTATTATTGTTTCATTTTATTTTATTATTTTTATTTTTATTGTTTTATTTTATTATTATTATTATTATTATTATTATTATTATTATCATTATTGTTATTGTTGTTATTTTTATTATTATCATTATTACTATTTTATTATCCGTGCGATATTTTGGGGGCAATGGTTATGTGTTATTTTTGGTTTCTATATTGTTTGGTTGTTCAGGATTGTGTTGCGTATAACACTTTATTTTGATGGTTTTATATTAATTTATAAAGTGATACATGTGTGCTTATACTTGAATGATGCACATGAGTTGTGCTGTTGTAAATTTGAGTATATGAAGTATATGAATGCGTAATTTTGGTTTCTAGATGTTTGAGAATTGAATTGTTAGATTCTAGGAACTGAATTAGAGTACATAAAACCAGTAGTGTCACATTACTAGTGTAGTGCTTGGCGGTGTAGAGTGAATTGTTAGGCGATAGCAAGAAATAGGGAAGCCTTGTGTGTCGTGGTGCCCGACGGTGTTGTGGAACCGCCAAGCGGTCTACACTACCATTTTTCTTGGCGGTGCTTAGGCTACGCCAAGTGATAATGTAGTGGCAGGGTGCGGTTGTGATATGTTTTGCATGACTTGTTGTGTTGGTCTTGGTCTAGGATATGCTTGACTGTATCACGAGCGGGTAGGTTCGTGATTGGTGATGGAACACGTGGTTAATATGAGCGGGGAGGTTCATATTATTAATACTCTTGTGTGAGGATATGAGCGGGAAGGGTCGTATGTTTCGTGCTTGCACTTGAGAGTTGCTGCAAGCAGGGAGGTTCGTAGTTGGATGGATCACGCGTGTTGGACTACAAGCGGGGAGGTCTGTAGAGTTAGACTACGAGCGGGAAGGTTCGTAGAGTTGGACCACGAGCAGGCAAGTTCGTGGAAGCATTGGAATCCCTAATACCAGCTTGAGTGTGTATCTTATATAGGGCAATGTGTTTTTTCTTAATTTCATTTTAATGTGTTGCGATGTGGACTTGGACGAGGAGATGCTTGACTATGTCATGAGCGGGTAGGTTCATGGCTGGTGGTAAACATGTGATAATATCAATGGGGAGGTTCATATTATGATGCTCTCATGTGAGGATACAAGCGGGGAGGTTCGTATGTTCCGTGCTCACACTTGAGAGCTGCTGCGAGCGAGGAGGATCATAGCTGTTGGATCACGTATGTTGGACTACGAACGGGGAGGTCCATAGAGTTGGACTACGAGCGGGGAGGTTCGTAGAGGTAGGACCACGAGCGGACAAGTTCATGGAAACATATATATCATGGGTCCATGATCATGAAATAAAGTAATTTGGGGTGAACTTCTCTGTATTAAATTATACGTGTATATTGTTACATGAACTCACCCTTTTTGTGTTTGTTTGGCGATGATCGTGTAATTCGTTATACGAGAGCAAATATTCTTTCAGGTGGAGCTGGAGACACTTAAAGCCGGAGAGGGGTTAGCTTGGGAAGTTTTGTAGACTATATTTGACTATTTTGTAAACATTTAGTTGATCATTTTTGACTATGTAAACATGGAGTTTACTTTATGGTTTTGAATTTCGAGACATTTTAGTAAGGTTTTAATTTTCCCGTGTTTTTGGAAAGAACTTTGAATAATTATGACATATTTAATATTATTTTACTTTATTTTATTTAAATTAGTAATATCCGATCGGGATGTTACAGTATATATATATATATATATATATATATATATATATATATATATATATATATACTTTCTATTTCTTACTTTTTATAATTGTTTAGCTTGTCATAAAATTCATTCGCATCTCCAAGATATTTTTCGTTTTATCACAACATTATGCAATTATGCTCAAATGATGTATGTCAATCAAATATTTTTTTATGTTTCAATTTTAATGTTTCTACTTTTTTTAATATTTTTATTTATTGTATATCTTCATTTCACATAAGAATGTTTAACACTATCAATTTAAGTGTTTGATAGAATAAACATACTTCATAAGCAATCACTGACTTATCTCTTTTAAATCAAAGAACACCACCTCGTTGGTTGTCCCAACTCATCGGATTGAGATTGAGAAAACAACCAATTCCCCTTGAGATTATGTCCCAACCTTGCAAAGGAATCAATTCAAATTGGTTATGAATTTAAATACTTTGATCACCACGAAAGCACCACACACCCGAACGAATCTTCACTTGGTCGCAATTGTAGCAAAAACCATCATCTCAATCTCAGCTCCTTCTTGCAGACAACTGTGACTCCTTAACCATATTGGTGACATCAAGGAGTATCCGACCCTAAACGAGACAAAAACCCATAATCTAATCACCGCCTTCGTAACATGTATCCTTTGAATTAGATCATTTGTGCTAACCACTTTAGTACCAATCATCGCAAACACTCTCGTAGCTACTCAAAACTTTTGTTTTCCTTTCCTCTTTCCCTTTGTCGTGACATTACTAACTATCCTCCCCCACAAGAACAAACTTAACTATGTGCTTCTTCTTCTGATACTTGAAACCGTCCATCTCATGTCCAAGGTCAAACCTATCCCTTTTGTGAGCCACCTTACTTAGAACATCCCTTCTACTCTTATTCTTGGATAACTGTTATTGCTGAGAAAATCCAACTACTTCTTACTGATATTGGTATGATATATAACCCCTAATATACTTCTTTCTCATAAAACATAATCACGCTTGACTGATCTTCAAAGCTCTGCCTGATATAAACCTCCAACTACATATTTGCTTTCCTTATACACTTCATGGTCTCTACCCTTAACCTCAAACCTTCCACAATGTTCCACTTCAAACCTCAGACATTGTCAAGATATAAAACCAAGTTGATTTCTCAAACCTTGCTACACGAGCACACACCGATATCTCCTCTTATACTAATCTCTGAACTCAACTCTTCTTGTAAAACTCAGGGTATACGATCTTAGAACTTGATCTTGTAGCTCCCTCGGCCCAAAGCGTTGCTTCTTAGTTTCCAACATCATTTCTCAACCCTCTAAACCAAGACTCAACTTTCATCATCTATCGATATACAACCCTCTACATCTTCACATTTTTGAGACAAGAGATTGTCTCATAGGCCCTACCACTCCTTGTGAGAGTAAGTAGGTCAAGTTGAGCTTGAATCTCCATTCCCTCATCGCTATAGACACCAGACACAAAGCATAGAGGCGTAACAGGACATACTAGAACATATAGGGCATCACTCCATCATCTACAGGCAACCGAACCTTTTGTTTGTCACCCTTCTTTCCCCAAACCATTAGAATTAAGAAAGGAAAGCAACCTTTTATCTAGTCATCAGTGTGAACCCTCATCACTTTATCAAAATATTTTCTGTTCTTAAAACTTTTGGTTTCACCGACAAACACGACTAAACTTGAATACTCAAGCCCGCAAGACATGACAAACCCATAACCTCAAGTCATCCTAAGGACGAACTACTCTGATATCATAAATGTAACGTCCCATTTTAATAGATAAATCTATTTAAATAAAACATTACATAAATTAAATATCAAAAGGACACGAGGCTTAAGGTATAAGGATCTTACAGTCATCCAAACATATCAGAAAGAAAACTAAGGCACACCGCGATGCCAATAATAAAACAGAATGTAAAAGTCTGACAATTGACCAAACAACTAGGCAACAATGTCTACAAGCGATACTTAAAGGAATGAGATCCAACCACAAGCCGGGCTACACAATGAAAATTTCATCACCCTGATGAACACTAGGGGTTCCCACATCTGCTCACATCATTGAATTGATGATCATCGCAAAAGGAGAAAACCACACACAGAACACACAAGCAAGCAGAAAGGGTAAACTAGAGTAGAAAAACGTTTTATCATACAATTGCATACATTTTCATAGTCCAAGATACATACATCAACCAATCATGTTATGACATGCACACAATACACTAAGACTCGAGACACGACTCAACCAGATATATATAATTATTCAAATTCAGCGGATGCTTGCACTTGTGGTGGCCTTTACTGCTCTACCGAGCTAATTGTTTTAGTGTTTCGTCCCCCACACACAAGGTTAGCTCTTAAAGTGTTCTAGGCCTCCTGCTACTCTCACCACTTGAGTCAGTACGCTCTATGTCAGACTAACTGACTCTTTAGAGTGTCAAGATGCAATCCTTCCCTTGAATCCTTACTAAATTATATAAATGAGGCACCACCATGAACTCCCACTAACAGGGGTCATGGAATTTCGTCCTGACTAACGAGGCATCACCATGCAACCTGTTGACATGAGAAGCCAAGGTGGTTTGCTTATTGAAGATTTGATGAAGATTGAATGAAGCTCTTTTGAACTATCTTGAAGCCATTATCATTGGAATGAAGCCTACATTGATGAAAGAAAGGTGATTTGATGATAACCATGTTGATCAAGACTGGAACGTGTGGTCTCCATGTAGTTACATAATTTAGAAAGTGTATTTTAAGTTTGTAAGTCATGTTGTAGACCTTATAGCATTAATTAGATATTTTTGGTCTTAGGTATGTCTTTTAATCTATTGAATGGTTTTTCAACCGGTTAAAATGTCTCTTTAAGTCTTTTGAATGGTTTTTCAACAGGTTAAAAGGTTTTGGCTTTTGGCTTGGTTTGAAGCTTGGAGAAAGTGGTTTGTGGTAGGATGGGTTGTGCTACCACTGAGGTTTGATCTTTCTCAAGCTTTGTGTGTGTGCCTGGTGGTTTTCCAAGTTCTACAAGAGGGTTCTTGCCGTGCTGGTGTGATTCTTGAGTGATTCAAGAGTCTTTTGTGGTGTTTTTTTTTTGCATATTTTGGAAGTGTAAGGGTGGATACTTTGTAAAACTTTTGAAATAGTGCAAAGTTAAGCTTAGGTTGCCTTGACAAACTGGATGTAGCTCAGGTTTGAGTGAACCAGTATAAAAATCTCGTGGTGTTCTCTCTTCTCTAACCTTTCTCTCTTGCATTTTCATTTTAAAGTTTAAAGAACTTGTGCTTCAATCATCTTTTTCATGTTCTTGCATGTTTTCATAGCATTTGCAGCATTGAGCATGTTTACATAATCATTTAGAGCCTATCTTGATCATTCTTATGCATTGTTCCTGGTTTAAAATTCAAATTCACATTTCTGCATTTTTCTCAGTATTTCAGTCGACTGTTTTCTTGTTTTAATCAGTTAATTATACCAAAACAAAATCTGTTTAGTAAAATCAATCGATTAACTCTGTTTTTGATCGATTGAAAGTGTACAGTTCAGTACTATTTGCATCCTAACTTGGTGATCTATTTGATTCAATTAAAGGTGGTTTTTAGCTTGCAAAGATAGCCTAAATTTTTAACTAGCCAATTCAACCCCCCTTCTTGGCTTTTCAACCATTTCAAAACGAACACTACCAACGTGGAATTACATCTTGACCAATGAGGCACCACCATGATATCTCACCTAGAGTTCCATGGAGTTACGCCCTGACCAATGAGGCACCACCACAAAACTATCATGGAATTACGTTCTGACCACACCAACATCATGTTCCATCAATCAATATAACATTATTGCTCATACAATTTTCATGTCTCTTTTATAACCAACCATCCCATACTCATTACACGCCAAGGTCATGCCAAACTCATCATTCACAACCCATAAGCCATTTTACACATGCATATTCACTCATCTCATGCTTTAACGTAGCAATCCAACTTAACAACACATTATGAAAACGATTTTGGGATTTTAGAAATAAAACTGCAGCTTGTGTAAAGCTCCAAAAAATTTGTATTTATATTCAAATTAAATATGATTGAATCAAGAACCAAATGAAACAAGAACCAACTTAATTGAATAACTATAAAGAAAGTTATGCACCAAACAAGCAACAAAGGTCAATGTTGTCAACAACCAAACTACAGTGATCTTGCGATAAAAGCTACTCTTTCTACAAAGCTCCGATTCAAGATCTAACTCGTCAAAGTCAAAAACTATGAGTTAAGGATCAGCTGTTAAAATATTAGCTCGATTCAATGGTTAACGAAGTAGGAACCGTCATTTTACGAAAAGTGTGTAGTGTTGTCAACAACCAAACTACATTGACCTTGTGATAAAACCTGCTCTCACTATAGAGCTCCGATTCAATATTCGACCGTTCAAAGTTAGAAACTATGTGTTAAGGATTTGTTGTTAAAATTTCAGCTTGATCCAACGGTTAACGTAGTGGGAACCTTCATTTTACGAAAAGTGTTTAGTGTAGAAAAAAGAGTAGTGCTACATCAATCAAACATACTCGCACACCATACATTTTTATTCGACCAACAACCTCATTCAAGCATCACAACCATACAAACAAACCAAAAATCGGTAAAATAACTTTAAAAACATAAACCCTAGCTTCCCTTACCTGGAAAACGCTAGCAAAACCGTGCCAACACCCGAAGGAGAGCACCACAGAACGTGGCAGCTTGCAGAACTGGAAAAGCAACCAAGAAGGACGAAATTGAGATTCCCAGCTGAGGTCACAGCGAAAATAGAGTTTCCAAACAGAATAAGAAACATAAAAGGAACAAGGGTCTAAGTTCTACTTACCCAGAAGTAGAGTTCGATCATCCAACGGAGGAACTAGGTCAAACCCTAGAAGAGCTAAGAAAAGAGAGAAGAGTGTATGAGGGGAAGGGGTTGTCTTGCGAAATGGACAGAATGAGAAGGTTATGGCTGGTTTAGGGGTTTTGGGCACCCTATGGACTAGTCTTAGGCCCAACAGATGGAGCTAGACACTTAAACTTTTACGGCATAAATAAGTGGGTATTACAATTATTCACTCAATTTTTATTATATTAATGTAATAAATTTTAATATAAAAGTATCATATCTATATATTAAAATTGTCATGTGTAAAATGATATTAGTTATTAATCATTGATTTATTTAATTATTTATTAATTTTAGATTTTATGATTATTTATTATAGGTTATTACAACTTTTTATGAATTATTTTATTATTTATTATAATTCATGCACAATTCTTTTAGATCGAAGCATTATTTATTTAAAATTATTAATAGAAATAAATTAAAAAATGCTTCGGCAATATGTCAAAGAAAAATGGATAATATTTTTAAAGATCTAAAATATTTTACTTGTGTATACATTGATGATATATTGGTATTTTCAAAATAAAAGTAGAACATTTTTCTTCCCCTAAAACAAGTACTATATAAATTAGAACATTATGGACTAATAATCTCTAAAAATAAAATGGAAATTTTTAAAAATTTCATAAAATTTCTTGGAACAGAAATAGGTAACGGAACCATAAAACTCCAACCTTATATTTCTAAAAAAAAATCTAAGAATTCCCAAACAAAATGGAAGTAAAAACACTAAGATCCCTTTTAGGACTTTTAAATTATGCGAGAAATTTCATTCCAAATTTAGGAAAGTACTCATCTCCTTTATATAATAAAACCTCTTTGAAAGAACGAAAGAAAATTTAATTATCAAAATATGAGATAAGTTAAGAAGATAAAACAAATGGTAGCTAATTTACCTACCTTACTGTAACGTCCCATTTAAAATATAACATAATTAAATGAAACATTACACAAAATAGTAATAAAAGCAATGTGCTAGAGTAAAGCCACTACTCCTTACAGTTATTCAACGAAACCATAAATGAACTAGGGCACACCACGATGCCAGTAACAAAGTGTAGAAAAGGGTCAACAATAATTTAAAATAAAACCCAAAGACAAGACAATACATGGGCTATAGCCCTAGAGAAAAGCCCAAATAAACGAAATTCCAGCCCAGGCAGGTTATGCAGCGGAGTCACCATTTCCCTGTTGACCACAAGTATTTCTCGCATCTGCTCACATCAATAAATTGATGATCATCGCAAATACAGTAGACCACACACATAACAATCAAACAAGCAAAGGGTAAGCTAGAGTAGAAAATGATTTTTCATGTAATTACATACAATTTCATAGTCCAATATGCATACGTCAACCAATCATGTTATGACTCGCAAGCAATAGAGTAAGACTCAAGACACGACTAATCCAGATACATATAATTAGTCAGATTCAACAAATGCTTGCACTTGTGGTGGCTTTAACTACTCTACCGAGCTGGTCTACCGAGCTAATTGTTCCAATGTCTCATCCTTCACATACAAGATTAGCCTTTAATGAGTTCCAGGCCTCCTACTACTCTCACCACTCGAGCCAGTACACTTTATGTGAGACTAATTGGCTCTTTAGATTGTCAGGATGCAATCCTTACTTTGAATCCTTACTAAATTATATAAATGGGGCACCACCATGAACTCCCACTAATAGGGGTCATGGAATTACGTCCCAACCAACTAAGGCACCACCATGAGATCTCACCTAGAGATTCATGGAATTACGCCCTAACGAAATGAGGCACCACCACGAAACTATCATGGAATTACGCCCTAAACATACCAACATCATGTTTCATCCATTAATATAGAATCATATTTCATACCAACCCCATGCCACTCTCATTACCAACCATCTCATTCGTTTTACATACCAAGATCATACCAACGCATCAATCTAGTTCATAACCTCAGATATTTCATGCATATTCGCATGCCTCATACTTTAAATAGAGCAAACCAACCAATCAAACAATCAATAACAACCAAGTGAGGAAAAGAGTGTGGCCTACAGCAGATCTCGCTTAAGCCAGAAGCCCTCGCTCATGCGAGAGGAGTACTCTTGCTCAAGCTATAGGCTCTCGCTTAGGCGAGACTACGACAAATGTCCTGGGAGGTTTTGTGAATGCTCGCTTAGGAGAGGCCATCTCGCCTGAGCGAGATGGTCTTTCGCTCAAAACCCAATTTGCTCGTCTAAGCGAATACTCGAGCAAAACTCCTGGCCGAGTTTCTACTATTCTTACCTAGGCGAGACGAGCTCGCTTGGGGGAAAACAACAGTTCTCCCTCACTGTTCTACGCGTGAACAATAAGATATCCATCCAAAAACAACATACAACGCATATTCATTTCAAAGTAGGCATCATATAACTACTAGAGATGCAAAACAGAACCAAACTAAGGCAAAATGAACTTAAAACCCAAGACCCTAGCTTCCCTTACCTGGAAAGAGCTAGTATAGGACTTTGACACCTAAGCCCATGAACACAACAACTTGAAGAGCAGATTTACGAACTGGAATAGCGACTTAGAAAGAGAGCGAGGTTACCACAGTGAACCTTTGTCGGAAATACGAAAAAATAAGACCATAGAGGAAGTAGTATGAGCTGAGAATTAACTTACGTGAAGTCGAGACAAGTTGAACTAACTTGAGCACAAGTGAGCTCTAAACCCTATCAGAGCATAGTTTGGGAGAAGAGAGAGTAACACGATGGCTATTTTCTAAAAGTGAGAAGAATGGGTAGGGTTAGGGTAGTTTAGGGTCATTGGTTCCCTTTGGGCCAAGTCTAGGCCTAACTGATTTGGGGCAGCCCCATTAAGATTAGGGCAGAACAAATAGTGGGGCTTACACTTACAAAAGCCATTTTTAGATTATGATTATTTAGTAATAGAATGTGATGGGGAGAAATCCTTAAAAGAAAGAAAATAAATATTCTCCTAAAACTGATGAACAAATTTGCAGATATGCTTCTGGAAAGTACACAACTAAACCACAAATTTGTGATGCCTTTAGAATTCATTATGAAGCAATTGTCAATTCCATCATTCGTTCTTTAGATGCCTTTAAATTATTTTTGATAAATAAACCAAAAATAATCATTAGAATTCATTGTGAAGCAATTGTGATATGGAAAAAACCAAATCAACAGTGATAAAAAACCACACAGAAGATGTCTTCTTTTGAGAGAATACATAAATTTCTAAGGAAAAAATATATGTTTCGAACATATAAAAGGATCTTAAAATTTGTTTGCTGACATTCTTTCCAGGTATATTAAGTGATATCATACACAAGTACATTCTGAAACTCAGAATTATAATGGCTTGCATATTTCAATACTAGAAACCCTTGTTTAAAGTCTTCTGAGTATTGCAAGACCGTCACCAGAAATTGCACCTACCAAATAAAATTTATCATAAGTAGAGCTCAAATCGACTTAAGCACTTTCAGAAACCAATTATACAAAGAACTATTGATTAACCCTCAAATGTTATTAGAAGTTGGTTGTTTACAATCAATTTCTATTCCTCCCATAGAAAGGTTTTACTCTTTAACCCCAAAAATAAATTCAGTTGTAAATGAAATACAAGTTGAACACATGGTCAATGTCTCTCTACAAATTACACCTTCCCCAAGAAGTGCCATATCTCCAAATAGTATGGCTACACATTTTATCAAGCTATATACAAAAACCAATCCTGAAAATCATGTAGAATTCTCACATCATCATCTGCAAGGATTGCCCCTCAACAAAGATAAACTATATCAATATCAGCTATAGAAAGCTTTTATTGAAGGTTCAAATTGGATTTTTTCAAAAAAGGATGTTTCTGATTTAATTATTTTAATAGAAACCACAAATACTAAACTTTACTGGAAAATATTAATGGGAAACAAATTTCACCCTTTCCCAACATAAGCCAATATTATTTTGGTAAAACATTTTGAAAAAGAACGAATATACAAAGAGATCTATGAAAAAACTGCTATCCATGGATAAGCCACTCTTGGAGCCTCATTCCCATTATTCAATGAAGATTGTTGATTTTTCTGAACAAATGATAGAAGAAGAATTGGGAGACCTGTCTTTTGTAGCTGTGACTATAAGATGTTTATGAAAGTGAAAATGATTTGACATCTCACAAAAATTTATCTGTGACAGAGTAATTTTACCCTTTTATTGAGTAATAGACTGAATGGTAAAAACATATTAAAACGGTTACCAGTCCCCTAGGAACATGTAATACTGGTTGTAAAATTCTCTATAAAAAGGACCTTATGTCTCTTATGCTAAGCAGGTCTGAACCCTACTCTGTGCTACTCTCTCACTTTCCATTTTCTCTCTTAGAGAGTGTTTTTTTGGGACGAATTATTTTAGAGAGAGAATGAATAAATTTGAGTAGGTTTGAGGGTAAAGTTTATGTTGTTTTTTTAAAGAAATTTGGAGGTGATGGTAGAGTTAATTTGAGAGTAAATTTCTTAAAGTTTGCGAAAGATTTGACTGGTGTGACTAATTAAGAATAAAATTTAATAAATGAAAATATAAGATTACTAAATTGTCCTTGGTGTTAAAAGTAATATAAAATGATATTTAGATGAGTTGTAATTATTTTTGAATTTTTTTATGATGAATAAAATTATTAAAAATAATTATTAATTGAAATAAATAGAAATTATAATATAATTCATATAAAAAATTTAGGTTAAAATACCCCGTTGGTCCTTGTTTTGGTTCATAAATCTCAAATTGGTCATCGTATTTTTATTGATCTCAATTTTGCCCTCTTTTTTGTAAATCTCTATTAAATAGGCCCAATCTTTAATAGTGTTAAAATGATTAACGTTAAGTCATTTTTTAATTTCTGACATGGCTTTATATATAATTTTGAGGATTGAATAATGGTCTGCGTGGGGTAAGGTCAAATTAAAAAGTGGATTGTGTTTCTCATTTTGGACTGAAAACCTAAATTAGGAAATTAGGAATTTCTTCATCCCATCACAATGACTCAAGGTCATGAAGTTGCAAGTGAGATCGAGGATTTCAGAGCGTCTTCGTCGTTGATTGTGGTCGTGCTTGAGCGTAGGCCACTAGCCCTGAAAGTGAGTATGAGTTGACTTCGTGGGTGATCATTGGCTGTTTTAGTTTATTAGGTATAGGGTTTTGGGTTTGTATTGGGATTGTGATGTGCTATTGGTTGGGTATGAGGTTTTATTGCTTTTGTATTATTTTTTTCTAATGTTGTTGGTCCCCCATTTTTGACATTGAAATTTGTTTAACTTGTGGTCCCCTATTTGAATGCATGGTTCGGTGTCGGGATGGATTGTAGTGTGTGTTTTTTAATGTTGCTGGTCTCCCAATGTTTGACATTGAAATTTGTTTAAGTTGTGGTCCCCTATTTGAATGCATGGTTCGATGTTGGTATAGATTGTAATATGTGACTTACTTTGGAAGCAATATATACACGTCTAAATATAGAATGTTTGTTAATCATTTTGAAATGGTGGTCCACCATAGTGGCCACTTTATTAGTAATGGGAAATTGGAATATGATGGGGAAACAACCACATGGTTTTGTGACCCTGATACATGGGGGGTATTTTGAGGTTATTGCTGGATTAAAAGAGTTGGGACATGTAGCACTGAATGAGTTGTGGTACTCTTTAGAAGGTGGGTCTGTCTTAGAAGATAGGTTGGAGCTTCTGTGTGATGATAAAGGGGTTACACATATGGCCAACTTAGCAAGGTTAAATGGTGTAGTTCATTTGTATTTTTAATCGACTGTTTCATAGCATCAAGAACAATTTAGTCTGTTGTTTTATATTTTAATCGACTGAAAGTGTTTTGGTCTGCTGCATTTACATCCAAACTTTCTAGTCCATTAGATTCAATTGGAAAGAGCTTTAAGCTTTTGAAAAAGTTTTATAAAGCCAATTCCACCCCCTATTGGCTGAACGCACCATTTCAAAACTAACAATTGGTATCTAGAGCAAGGTTCTTGAAAGGTATTCAAGTTGATCAAAAATCTTTTTTAAATGGCTAAAAGTAAACTCCCTTTTGCTGAAGGTGCCTCTATTCATAGACCACCTATGTTTTGTGGCCTAAATTATCAGTTTTGGAAAATAAGGATGCAAATTTACATTGAATCTATAGACAAAGGAATTTGGGATGCAATAGTTAATGGACCATATACTTCTAAATGTGTTGTTGAAAATAAGCAGGTGGACAAGCCTTGGAGTGAATGGACTGATGAAGAAAGGAGAAGAGCTCAATATGACTGCAATGCCAAGAACATCATCATTTCGTCTTTGAGTATGGATGAATTTTTTAGGGTCTCCCAATGTAAGAATGCAAAGGAAATGTGGGATGTCCTAGAGGTTACACATGAAGGAACAAGTGAAGTGAAGAGAGCAAGGAAGCATGCCTTGATTTAAGAGTATGAACTTTTCAAGATGCAAAAAGGAGAGTCCATAGCTGAAGTGCAAAAGAGGTTCTAGGCAAAGAATTTGACAAAGAGGAGCTAAACATCAAAGTGCTTAAGTGTCTTGATAGAAATTGGCAACCAAAGGTGACTCCCATATCTGAATCTAAGGATTTATCCATCATCACAACACTTGCACAATTTGGTAAGCTTAGAGAGCATGAGATTGAAATGCAAAGGCTAAGTGAGCTTGAAACAAGTGAGAAAAAGGTAAAATCCATACCCTTGAAGGCTAGCTCTAAGAAGAGTGATGAAACCGAGGAAGAGGTTGTTGAATCTAGTGACAATGAGAACTTGAATCTACTAGTCAAGAAGTTTGGGAAGTATCTCAAGAGGAAAGGCAACAAAGGTAATCAAAGGAGGTACAATTCTAAACAAAATGACTCAAGTAATTCTTCCAAATTCTCATGTTATAATTGTGGAAAGCAAGGACATATCAAGATTGAATGTCCTAATGTTAACAAAGAGAAGGAGAAGGTTAATGACAGGAAAAAGGAGAAAAAGGGCAAGGAAAGGCGTGCCTACATAGCTTGGGAGGACAATGATGATTCAACAAGTACTTCATCTCAAGAATGAAGTGAGGAAGCAAATATATGCCTCATGGCCGGATATGAATCATCCTCATCAAGCCAAGTAAGTTCCTTGTCATCCAAGGATAAGAATGACTATTACCAATTATTGCATGACTTTGAAGAGTTGCATAGTGAGGCAAACAAAATTGTTGTCATGAACAATCGGCTAAAAGGATTAAATAGCTGGCTAGAAAATAGAGTTAGCCAACTAGAATCAGAAACGGTCGACTTAAAAACTGATTTCGAACATTTGGAAATGATTTATAGTAAGTCATTCGATTATTCTGAAAAATAGCTGGCTAGAAAACCTTGTGAAAAATGCACTACTTTGAAAAATCAAGTGAAATATCTTTTGAAAACTTGTGCAAAGTTCACAAGAGGCAAAGCAAATCTTGAAGTTGTTCTTGGCTCTCAAAATTGTGTTTTTGGAAAGGCTGGACTTGGTTATACACCTATCCATGAAAAGAAAGCCAAGAAGTTTTCTAGTTTCTTTTCCAAAAGTGAGCCAAAAGTTATGCCATTCATTTCCTGCAACTATTGTATTAAGAAAGGTCATATTCTTAAGAGTTGTCATGTTAGAAAGTATGATGTACCTAAGAGAATTATGAAATGGATCCCAAAAGGATCTAGAAAGGAATAACCATGTTGGACCCAAACTATCAAAGGGTACCATGTAATACTATGTTGTTTTGCAAGTCATAAAATAGGAAAAGAAGGATTTATGGTACCTAGATAGTGGCCGCACAAGGCATATGACAGGAGTTAAGACCAAATTTTAAAGAAGAAGGATTTGTAACCTATGGAGACAACAACAAAGGAAGACTCCTTGGAAATGGAGTCATAGGCAATGGATCCTCTTTCAATATCAAGAATGTGCTGCTGGTAGAAGGGCTCAAACAAAATTTGATAAGTATAAGTCAATTATGTGACAAAGGCTTTAAAGTGATGTTTAAACCAAATAATTGCTTGATATATGATGCACATGGTATAATTTTTTTAACAGGAAACAGAGTCAATAATATATATCTACCTGATCTGCATCATGCATCATTTAGCATCCATTGTTTGCTTACAAAAGAAGATGACACTTGGTTATAGCTTAGGACACTTTGTCACATACACATGCATCATTTTAATCGGCTAAACAGAAAATAGTTGGTTGAAGGACTACCAAAACTCAAGTTTGAGAAGGATAAAGTGTGTGAAGCATGTCAAAAAGCAAAACAGACCAAGGTCTCTTTCAAACCCAAAAATGTTGTTTCAACTAAAAGACCTTTAGAGATGCTTGAAAATTAAAAGAGTTCCAAGATAGTGTCTATTCGAAGTGACCATGGTGGGGAATTTCAAAATCAAAGGTTTGAACATTTTTGTGAAAAGCATGGCACTAAATATAATTTTTCTGCACCAAGAACCCCACCAGAAAATGGTGTTGTTGAAAGGAAAAATAGGTCATTTGAGGAACTAGCTAGAACTATGTTAAATGAGAATTCGTTAGAGTAAATACCTTTAATCAAAGTAAAGTCTCAATTATTGGTAAAAACTCATTTAATCACATCAAAGTTTCTAAATAAAATCAAAGTAAAGTCTCAATTAAATTTAAAAACCCTTGACTCATATGATCAATATGCATATAGATTTAAAATCATTACTTTTTATGTGATTCAAAGATTAAAGACATAGATGAATTAAAACCTCAACAATAATAAAAAGAACAAAGAAATTATTTCATTCTAACCTCAGAATCCATAATGAAATTACAATGGAATCAACCCAAGAAATTTAGAACTCCATGAATGCAAAATAAAGAGAGAAGAATAGAGAGAAGAAAAGAGAGATAAAGAAATTAGGTCCCCCTAAGGGTTCCTCAATTCCGACGTGTCGAGCTTGTTCTTTCTGCTTCTCCCTTGGTGTTTTTATATAGGAATTGGACTAGGCTTTTCTGTTGCTAAAATCTCTCAAATATCTTTTAAAATAAAGATAAAGATAAATATTTAAAAATATTTGGAGAGATATAGACTATTTGACAAATATAATTGGTT
>Ga0214543_1002803_pt1 | contig 34294 bp, 19 predicted proteins | sample CNSS2metaG_FD_160094 | JGI IMG/M metagenome (GOLD analysis project Ga0214543, IMG submission 160094) | Root nodule microbial communities from cowpea collected in UCLA plant growth center, Los Angeles, California, USA - CNSS2 | ecosystem: Host-associated > Plants > Roots > Nodule | place: USA... | reverse complement strand
TATATATATATAAATTAATTGAGACTCAAAATTGTTAGTAAAATTTAAGTAATATTTTGCTAAATAATACACATTGAACTAATTTTTAAAAATAAATACGTAAAATTTATTCCTCAAAGAATATATACATATATTATTGAATTAATTAGTTTGACTAACAATTTCCCGGTTGAAGTCTTATGACTATAAACTTTCACTACTAAAAATACTCATACAAATACTTATAAATTTTGTTATGAAAAAATAATTTGTAAGAAATTTTTATTAATTTTTTTTGTAAAATATTTTGTATAAAACATTTTTGACAACAAATTTTGTAGGAAATACTAACAAATTTTATAATTTTGTAGGAAGTAATTACTCAAGTAATTGCCTACCAATTAAAATTATTAAAAAAATAGTAGAAAAAAATTTATATTTGCAAATTATTTTAAAAAATTTACAAGAAAATTTTCGTATAATATGCGAATCTTTAGTTATGTTTTTTTTAACGAAAGGTTGACTTACATAAGAATGCTCTTTACGCTGGACATTTGACATCATAAGATCCGTTTATTATAGCATATTAAAATGAACATTAAAGCCTAGGATGAGACCAAAAGACATGGCAAGAAAGAAATCATACAAACCGAAAAGTAGGAAGCCCAGTATTTCTAAGATAATTATACTTAATAAATTTGGAGATTTGATCCAACCAAACATAGTTTTGCTTTTAATTTAAACCATAATTAAAAATTTTACGAGGATAAGAATTTAATTTTGATGGCTAACATAAACTTGAGGATAAGAGTTACTTCGGATAAATTTACAAGTATCCTAGATTGATCCAAGTTATCTTATTCATGTTACACTTGATGCAAGAAGTTAGAGGAAGTGGGTTAACTTTAAATATTAATAAAGCACCTATGATATGGTCTTTTACAGAAAATATATACAAAGTTTATTAAAAAAGCAAAATCTAGCATTGCATAACAAAATCTTAGGATTCTGAACAATTAAGCTCTAATAATTTAGATAATCGGCAGAAGAACAAGAGATGGCTATCAAAAGAGACATGTATCAGTGAAGTTGAAATTATCTATAATCTACAGAAGATTATGAACCCCATATGTACAGAAAGAACATGTTCGGCCACCCGAGAGCTAGGAGCCATAGAATAAAAACTATTTGACATATATAAGCACTACATTTAAATATTATACACACCACATAATTGGTCAAATCAACGCAGTGAGAATGTCTACACACTCAACATCATTATAAATACCCCAACACCCTCCCAACTTCATATCATCTTCCTTCTCACATTTGCTTCCTAAATCTTTTCCAACTTCGTCAATTTCCCTTTCATTATTCTCTCTTAAGTCTTCCATATGGCTACATTTGATATAAAGCCAAAATGTGTTGTGATTTTTCTGGTACTAATTGCCTTCAATGGTTCCCTTCTAACTCATTGCAGGGAAATAAAACCATTGAACCAACATTATTCGTTAAAGAAGGATACCAGTGCTAATGTTCCTGCTCCATCATCAGAGAATAAGAAAGTTGACTCATTCGTGATATCAAAACAAGACGTTGAAGGTTTTGGAGACACAAATGCCTTCCGACCCACAACACCAGGGAGCAGTCCTGGTGTAGGTCACCGAAAATTTGCGACAGAAGATAAAGATATGAAAGCAACTGTAGAAGTTCAAAGCCCTGATGTTATGGTTCACGTTACTGAAGGCACAGAAAGTGGTTTCAAGCCTACAAACCCTGGTCACAGTCCAGGTGTTGGGCATGCTCAGCACAACCAAATGGGACAGTAAATTAACAATGTAAATAAACAATTCCTTTATAGGTTTCCAACACTAGTTCAGTTGCACATGAACCTATATTGTTGTCCTAAGTTTCATTCCATATTTCAGCTTCTGTATTATTCATGCATTGCATGTCAGTTGCCAATAATCATGCATGTTGCATGAGCTTAGTTTATCATTGGTTGGCTTCAACAGGTATGTTATGTATCGTTCTCAATGCTAGTTTGCGTTTGCTCCATTTACAATGTAGTGACTCAAAATGAAAATTAATAAAATTGCTACTTTTAGAAACCATCTCTTCTCTTTATGTCATTACTTAAAGCCTACAAATGGAAAGTATAGTTATACTAAAAATAGAAAGTATTTATATTTTTTAGGGATTAAAATAGTAATTAGTTAGAGTGAATAATTTTTAACCAATTCCTTAGACGCCTCAACTAAGTATTCTTTTTTTTTTCTTCTAATTTATTACTTTCACCATATAACTCAATCATATTTCTATCAAGTGTTTAATGGGTCATAGTATTAACACTACAGTGCAGTGGAGAAATACTATTATGTGTGCAGTGCAGAAATACTACTTTGTGCAGTGCATAAGCACTGTGTGTCGCTCATAAAGAAATATTGCAGAGTCCTGATTTTTTGAGTTGACTGTGTCATTGTGCGTACGTTTGTAAATGCACATGCATAGTATAGTATAATAATGCACGTTTGTGTATATATGAGTACTTTTTGATAGTGGTTTGCTTATGATCGTTAGGTAAACATGTTCATATGTCTTACACAATAGAAGACTCAGAACATTAATAGAACTGTGGTTTTAGGGATATAGACTTAAGACAGAACTTAACATTTTCAACAATTTCAAATCAATTATTCACTTAATCAAAGCGAGATAAGGATAAAGAAATCACTCACAATATATACATCTAAATCACAAATTATAACCTGAATTTAAGATGAAACAACATGATTAAAATCTTCGACTCATCCGTGATAAAAACACAGTGAGTTGGGGATGAATGATTTTATACCTGATATATAGGTTTGAGTTGGAGATAACTCATAAGTTGATAAACACTTTCTCTATTTTAGGTTTAACTGAGAGGATTACTAAGCCGATACTAAGTAACTAAGCCCATAAACTCTGATATTAACTTATTTACTTTTAATTTTTATATTAATTAATGTTTATTAATTTAATACTAATTTAAACAAATATAAATATTACAATTAAATAAGGTTAATCTTATTTACTTTTTAATATTTATTTTAATTTACCCTCGCTAAAATGATGTTATTTATCTATTTTAATTAATGTTTGTTAAATTGATCCTAACAAATTTAAAAATTAAAAATAAATAAAATAAATGTGTTGACATTAATAGAAATATTTATTTAATAAAAATATTAAAAATAATTTTACGTATCCTTAAAATTTTTAAATTAAGTTAATTGAGATTATATATATGTTAATTGCCTATTATATCTTGATTAGTGTGTATTAAATTTTTTGGATAAAGTGAAGACGTTAAAGTTTAAAAAGGCTGCATACCACTGTAAATTTCTTTGTTAAAAAACTATAAGTATATCTTTTAAATGTGACTTATACACCCGCGATCCCACATAATTTAGGTCTGTTTGTTTCAGGATATCGTAATATTGATCAGGAGAATTTGTGATTGTTTTGGATGTTTGTTTCAGTGGTTTTGGACAATTTGAGAGTGAAGATTTTGGAGAGGGAGAGAATAAACAATTCTTGCATATAGATGAGATTTGGGTGAATACACATTTCATCTTGATATTTAACCGAAATACCTTCGTTTATTGGATAATTGATTTTTATTTTTTATTTTATATATATAATAATAAATTAATAAAAATATATAAATAATAAGAAGAAGATTAATTAGTACGAATAATAATAATTAATAATTTTCATTCATTTTATGTAATTTTATTATTTATATTTAAATTTATATCATTTTTATCATTAAGGATAAAAATAATAATTATATAATTTTATTTATTAATTTTTTTTTTAATTTATCATACACATCACATCATATAGAAACTTTCTCTTCATTCATCCCTTTAAATCTCTTAATTCAAACAACATCACAGTCTTCTCTTCATCCTCTCAAATTCATTCAGTCACTCTTCCTTAAATCTTCTTCCCAATTTAAACACACCCTTAAGGTTCTTTCTAGAGGTGACAAAACGGATCAACCTGACCCATTTTGACCTGGCCCGCCTGTGACTCGTCAAAAACAGGTCGGGCTGAACTAGCCTGCCATCAATAAACGGGTTGGATATATAAAAAAAATTTATAAATAATGACAAATTTTAATGACAAAAAATAATTAATCACTATATAGACTAATTAAGATATCAATCTACGAAATAAAAATGATTAATAACTAAAATAGTTTCAAAAAATTTTAATTGATTTTTAAATGATTAACTAAAATAGTTTTATTATGAACCGATCTCTAAATCGTTCACTAACTAACATTTGTTATCAAAATTTTTGTTATTAAAGGAATTCATCTTTAATTAGAAATTAATCTTTAAATATTATTTTTGACCATTTAAATTAATCATTATTTAAAAATTTTCTTATAGTGCAAAATAGTAAATAATGTACGGCAAAACTTAAGCGATATCTTCCTCTACCTTTATTTTACTTTTCTTACATAAAACTAGAAACAGGTAATTTTATATCTTGATATGGTTGAATCGATATTACTTATATATGATTTTTTTTATATACATTGTTAGGTGCATCATTTCATGCCTACACATTTTTCATTAAAAATCATTATAGAATTACTTCTTCTAAACAAATGTATATTTCTTTCTTCCGTGCCATTTGCACCATTGAAATATATATAAGTTCTAAGAAAAAGAAAATCACAAAAGGTTTATGATCTAACAAAGCCACAAAGGTGAACAACGAATGAATGTAGCCATGAAACTGGAACAACATAACAAGGAATATTTTCAAACCTGAAACGAATCAACACTATAACATTTCCTACACGAATTTAATGAGAGAAAAGTCTAAAGCACACACTGCAAAGGCAAAAGTACGCGACTACACTGGCTATTACCACTCCTTTTTGTTCTTCAACTTGTTTCTAATAAAAGACATTAATGAATGATTAAAGAATGCAGGGATAGGAAGTTAATGACTCCATGCACGTGGAAGCTAGCTGTGAACTGAGTGTCCTACACCAGGGCTGTGTCCTGGAGTCGTAGGTCTAAAATCCTCAACGTCACGACCTGGTGGCGGTGCCGCCAGAGTTGCACCAGCCATTGTTGATGGCGTTAGTGGGCCCACGTTTTTCAATGTAGCTGCTTTTGTTGCTGAAATCCCACCATGCACGTCATTATGGACTTCGTTATGTTTTAGGTTTCTTCCTTCGGTGGAGTGGAATCGCTGACAGAAAATGATGAGTGAAAAGAAAATCATAGAGAAAATGAATTTGTTTTGTGCCATGTATATTTGGTGACAGATTTACTTTTGAAAAGAAAGGAGATTAATTAGGTTGCTGAAGTAGCAAACATGAACCAAATATGTTCTTGGGAAGAAATAATGAGAAAATAATGTGCTAGACTTCAGCTACGAAGAAGGAATCTAGCAATTGAGTTGTTTGGAAAGAAGCTAATGGTGACTTTTTATAGGGCTGAGAGTGGGTCCTATATGCCACTGAACTCCTAGGTTAACAAATAATAGTAACTCTTTTAGCTTTTAATACTCCATCTTGGAAGAAGTGCGCACGCAGGCACATACCTTTCCAACCATCACTTATTACTTTACAATTTTTTTTTTAAATTATTTTTTAATAAAGTTTGTTAATAAACTTTTTGACAATATACACATGAAAATATATTAATGGATGAAAAAAAATCGATGTAACTTAAAAAAAATTTGATGTGTTGAAAAGTAAATTTTATCGAATTTTATAAAAAAGTGTTAAAGTATTATAGTCTTTTTTTTAATACTTCTCAAACATTATCTCTTTTATTGTTAAGCAAAGAAAAAGATATTTAGTTTTTGTTATGCAAGGATACTGGGATACTGACTCACAGTTGAACAATTTGAGTGAACTCATAGTAAGTTATATGCAAATTGAATAGGTCAAATTCATTAGAAAACCGAAATCCTGAATATCACTCAAGTTGACAACCTCATGCACTAAAACCAATTTGAATCTGCAAAAATTATGTGTTTGGATATAGTATTGTAATCAAATAATTCATTTTTTTTAAGAAGAATTTAGATTTGTTTGTAGTGAAATGTTTTGTTTTCATAGAAAAATTCAAAAACATTTTAAAATGCAAGCATTTTTGTGATATATTTCAATTAACTAAATTAGTAGAAATTCAAATACTTTGAGATAAAATTTAAAATTCTTCTCACTCAACCTCACACTCTAAACTTTTAGGTAGAGTTGTTAATTTGGCCCAACCCATAGGAAGACTCGACAAGCCTGACTGATGACTCGACTAACCCATATGGGTCAGGCGGGCCGGACGATCCAGAGTGTCGGCCGGACTCGACGATCCAGACGTACCGGGTTGGCCTGACGACAAAAACAAGTCAGGCGGGCCCGACAACTCAAACAGGTCGAACGGGCTCGACGACACAAGCAGGTTGGACGGGTTTGACAACCCAAACGGGTCGGCTCGACGACCAAAACGGATAAGACAACCAAGGTGTGTCAGGCGGGCCTGATGATCCTAAAAGTCCGGGCAGGCCCGATGACCCACACGGGCCAGGCAGGCAGGATGACCTAGAGGTGTGGCATGGGCTCGAACCCAGACGTGTCGGACATGTCCAACAACCCGTATAGGCCCCCGACAACCTAGACGAGCCCGACCAGCTCGCCAACCCTATAAACTTGACTGGCCCGACGACCTAAACAGGTCTGACCAACCCGACCACCTCGACGGGCCTGACCAGCCGTTATTAAGCCTAAAATAAATATTGTTAAAATGAAATTTTATCTCATAAGAAATGCAATTGTTTTATCCAAATAAGAAATTTAAATATGAGGTATTTTAATTTCTTTATCCAAACAAGATATTTAGAAAATGAATGGAATTTAATTGCGAGTAACTCAAATACAATGAATTTCAATTTCTTAGCATTGTTGAAATGTTTCATCCAAACACAAGATAAATAAAGTTCGAGGTAAATTTAAATCCATGAAATAATTTTAACAATTAAAACTATTATAGTATATTTATAAGAAAATTATTCATGAACACTTAAAATATCTGCATCTAAGACAATGTCAGATTTTTAGAAAATAATTTTGGAATACCAAAGTATAAAATTTTTGAAGATGTCAAATTTATAAATATATTAAAATTAAAAAATTATATTAAAATTTATTCAGGATTACATATATTTTTGGTTCCTAATTTTTAATAAAAATTAAAATTAGTCTATTTTTCAAACTTTGATCAAATTTAGTCTCTTAACTTTAAAGATGTGTGAAGTTTTTTTAACTAAATTTTATTAAATTTATTTAACGTTTCAAAACGCGTTTTATAATATTATTTAAGTTAACATTAAAATAAAAATATGTCAAACCGTATAAAAAGTTCAAATATATATATTTTTCTTTTATATATATTGATTTTTATTATCGAGTTATATATTTTATAAATTTATAACTTTTATTCTTTTTAAAACATATTTTAGGTGTTGATGAACATTTTAGGTGTTGGAAGAATATTTTCCATTTATAAGTAATTTTGCACTATCGTGTTGGTCCATATAGAATGTATATACCGTCAGTAAACAATTCTTATTTTCTTGGGGTTTGCAGTAATTTTATAACCTTAGCAAGTTGTTGTGGTTGATATCATCATTACCACAAAGGACAACTAGAAAAAGTGTATAATGTCGGCTTTTCATTCAATAAATAAAGTCGCAAATTGGAATATACCATAAATTGTACGAATTCAAATGTCATACATATAGTTTTGTTGAAGTTCTAGAATATAAAGAAGCCAAGTTGGTTCTGTTATTACTGCTTTCATTTCAAAATAATACTCTTTTTTTTATCATTTTAAACAATAATTCTTCTAAATTTTGAAGTTATTTTGGCAGTACTGTAAATTTAAATAAGAATAATTAATAAAAAATTAGAAACATTAAAAGTATATAGAAAAGTAGTTGAGAAAGGAGAGATATTTTATATTTTATTGAGATTGGGGGAAAGAGACAAATAGCCACACCATGGGAGCTGAAAGTTGGTGGAGTGCTCACTGTGTGATTTCTTGTGCCGCCTTTTACGGGAAGACAAAGGGAATATTTCATGCAGTCTCGAGGGCATAAAACATTGAGCTCATACTTTCTCTATAATATTCAATAAGAAAGTATATATTTTGTGTATTATGAAGTTATTTCTTTTCATTAAAGTAAAAGTTTAATAAGAGCATATGCATGTTCATTTTCATAGTATAGAATAGCATGATGGAGATAAAACTTTTTTAACATCGGTTCAAAAGAGGAATTAACAACGAATTGTTGTAATCAGATTGTTGATTAATATTAATCCAAATGCAATTATGGGGGACAGTTCCAACTCCAGTGAGAATGGCGATTAACGCAGCGACAGTGGAAGTTTTAAATGAGAAGGGAAAAGCAGTAGGGGAGAATCCAAATGGGAAGAGAGACACGTTACGGGACGTTCCAAAACGCACAACCATGGTTTTGAATTAGGCACTGAATGTGAGAGAAAGTGAGTGAATAGATAAAAGAAAATATTAAGAGAGTTTGTGAATGATGTGATAGGTATGTTTAGTTAAAAAAAAAAGTTTTAATTGATAAAAATATTAAAACAATATTTAAAATTATGGAAATAAAAAAAATTGTTTAGAAAAAAGTTTTATTTAGAAAAAAATATGAAAATCGAAAATTAAAAATATAACAAAATATTAAATTTTTTAATTGAAATTTTTAAAATAAAAAAGTATTGAATTTTTTTAAATATTTAAAAAAATATATTAAAAATATAGATTTTTTATTTTGAAATTCTTAAAGTTTTGAAAATAGAAAAAGTATAGAAATTTATTTAAGAAATTTTATTTTAGAAGAAATTTAAAAATATAGCAATTTAAGATATTTGAAATAATTTTGATTATTTATTGTATTTAAATGTTTTTATTTTTTTATAAAATATAATATTTAATATTAATAAATAAAATAAATAAATATAATAAAGAATAATATGTTATGAAATAAAACTAATAAAAGAGAGAAGAAGTAAATAATAGAGAATAAGAGAATGAGAAACAACTTTTCTGTGTGTCCTAATTATAGATAGTAACCCATAAAAGATACAAATCAAATAATTAAATATTTACGCAAAGAGTAATGAATCATATGAGATGAGTATCAATCATATGAGTAACGAGTAACTGTATCAAATCAATTGACGACCATTAATTCATAACTAGAGATGTCAAAATGAGTTTCAATTTGTGAGTCAACTCGGCTCACCATGAGTTTGAACTAGGTTGGGTTGAGAAAAAATTGGTTTTTGTTTTTTTTTTTGAAATGGATTGAACTTAACCTGGCTCACTTAACCTAGGTTCAACGGGGTCGAGCTGGGTTGACTCACTTAATCCACCAACAATTTTTATTTTATTTTTTTTAATAATGATGTATTACTCCTAATTATATAGGTTCATACTTTCATACTTTTAAATGCTAGGATGTTATTCAATAATATTTGAATAGTTTGAATGTTTAATTAATTTGATTCTCAAGTCATATACGTTGATACTTTAATCTTTAACTATAATCTTTATAGTAAATTACTCAAGCAACCGTCTTATAAACAAATTTTTCTAAATTAGCATGACAAAAATGTGTAGTTTTTTTATTTATATTTTGTGAATAACATGACATAAAATGTGTAATATTAGCCATGTTTTTTTGGACTATATGGACACTCTCTTGGAAACAATTCATCCACCATATATTGGTGGTGAGCATGGCGAAGACATTGGTTGGTTCTTAATTTTACTGTGATTGTCATCTGGGTTTCTTACAAAATTATTTAAATATTTGAATACTAAAGAATAAATAAATAAATAATTTTTTTATGTGGGTTGGTAGGTCAACCCACTTAACCCACCAACCCGTTGTGGGTTAAGCTGGGTTGTAAAATTTCTGGCTCACCATAAAGTGAGCCGGGTTGGGTTCACTCGTGGTGAGCTATGATGCACCGATTCTGTTTTAAAAAAGAATTAGAAAGTTACACATAAATTCATTCTCCTCCCTCTCATTTCTCATTGGTTCTCTTTGGAGAGAAAAAAAGTAACTCTTTTTTTTTTCTCTTTTGATAGGGAAATATTAGTTTTATATTTTTTTTTCATTTTGAGTTTTGTATTTTTTATCTTTTTATGAATATAAAAATAAAAGCTATGTACTATATATTTTTTCATAACAATTTTTTAAATGTGATTTGATTATCATATATTTTTTAAATAATTATGTCTCTCAAATTTTGATAAATTATTTTTTAGTTTTAATTTTTTTTAAATAGGTATATTCATGAAGCATAAAATAATAGGTCTGTTCGGTTTTAAGTAATAAAAGGAAAGATACTTGTAAAGATGAAAAAAAATACAAATTCTTCTTCACCTGTTTTCAAGCATAATATTAATAATTCAATTGTTGAATTAGAGAATCCTTTCTTAATATTCAAAGAATAATAAGTGGTAAGTTTCATATTAATTCTTTAGAATTATAGGCAGAAATTTTCATATTAATTCTTTGGAACTTATTCTAAAAAACTTTCTAAAAAATGGGAATATATAGTAAAAGAGATGAAATTAGAAAAACTTAATTAAAATGAGTTCTATATCAAATACAACTTCAAAACTATTATTTTTCTGCGGAAAAACATATAAGGAGATTTCAATATTAAATCATATATACTTTTTTTATATTAATGACAATAATTAAATATATAAAATTTGAATACATTATTTTGGCCCATTCAAAATTTTATTATCAAAATCCGCCACTAATTTTAACATATTCCCTTCTCATGGAACCTATTACAAATCTTTAAATTTTTTTTTGCTTTAATATTGAAAATTAAAATATTTAATTTTTCATATCAATTATATTCTAATATTTATTTTTTTTCCAATTAATAAATATTATTAATAATTTTATTCATCATAAAAAAATTTAAAAATTAATTACAACTTATCTAAATATTATTTTATATTATTTTTAACATTAAGGACATTTTAGTAATCTTAATTTTTTATCTATTAAATTTATTCTTAAATACACTCACTATCAATTCTAAATCTCTGACAAAAAAAACATAAACTTCGCCTTCAAATACACCCAAATCAATTCAATCTCTTTTTTTAAATTATTCATCTCAAAAGAAATTTATATTTGTGTATGATTTTTTTCTAGAGGAAAAAATGTGTAACATTGCCAAGAATCTTTAACACAGTAATTAATGAATTAACGTTTGTTTATTAACACAAGTACAACAATGTATTCCACTGTAAATTTGAATGTAATTTAAAGTTATAAAGTTTTTAATCTAACCCGTCTCCTTAATTTATACAGTACTGTATATTATATTTCTTTAATCTTTATTCTCCGTACCCTAACTAATATTTTAGGTGAAGAATGTGAGGGTTCCCAACTCCTAGGAGCCAACCAATTGGAAGATTCTCCATTCCAAACCTAACTTTATTTATTTGCTTCAAAAATTTGTTAACTTGTTTTTGACGGCTATCGATTACAGTAATGACCGGAAGGTGACAATTTCAAGTGGTGGGACTCTGAGATATGCTGCTTTTGACTTGACTTGTTTTTGCACTTTTTCAGCACAATTTTTTATTTCATTACTTCAGCCACATTCTCATTCATATGCCTCTAGTCAGTAGTTAAATACTGATTCAGTGCAAGATCTTTCGGTGAACATAAAAAAAGTCCCAATCTTTCTATTTATTACTATTATTATTAATATCATATATTTATCGTCTCAAAATAGTTCTTATAACTTAAAACTCTCAAAATTTGTACACCGATTATATTGTTGAATTATTTGAGTTCTAAATGAAACCGAAACGATTGATATATAGCACTATAACGCACTAAGCTAAAGCAAGTGTTCCACTTTGAATTGTTTGGAGGTGAAAATATTATGCACGAACACACAAAACAAGGGTTTTTTATTTGTTTTTTCAATGTTGAATACAGGTACATTAAAGGGATTTTTCAAGTCACACAGTGTGATTCGATCAAAGAAGAGGTAGCTTGAAGATGAATAGCAATTATTGGTCTCTCACCAATAAAATGGGCTTATAAATGCAGTGCACCAATTCTTAATGCAGGTAAAACAAAAATACGACTACAAGAATCTTTCTGTTTCTTTATCTTTGAACCAACGGCTGCACAATCACGCAGCCCGTTTGAAAAATGGTGTTCCGTAAACAACAGAGAGGACCCCATGAACATGGATTTGGTTCACTTAAACTTGTCCACCAAAGTAAACAGATTTTTGAGATTAAACAGAGGCCATTCACTTGCACTATTGTGATTAATTAATAGTACTACTATCTGAATAGAGGGAAAAGCCCCATATCTTTCTGCTGGCTCCATTTTGATTGTGGGCGAGTTCAACAATTGTTCTTTATTGGTTTCTCATTCTTCAAGAATTCTTGTTTCTCGAAAAAATAAAAAATAAGGACTGTCAATCGACCCTGTCCAAACCTTCAAATTTTAAAACATATAGCATATTTGATTGCAACGCTTGGACTCGATGAAAGGTCACGGTAGTTTATGATATTGATTTGGATTAAGTATGATTTTGTCTCTTAATTTTATTAAAAATTGGAATTAGTATTTTTTTAAAATTTTAGTCTAATTTAGTTGAGTGGTTTGATAGAGTAGACAAACATATTGGACTATTGTCTTATTTTTCTTAAAGACAGAAGAAAGAAGAAATGAGGTTTTGAATTAGACAAATTTTGATATCATGTTTTAGTTTATAAATTTGAAAATTAATGTAAAATTAAATTTATCTAATATTTTTAGAGTATATAAAAGTTGCATAAAATTAGGCACTACAAATTTTGATATGATTTTTTCATCTATTGAATTTGTATAAAGATATTTGTGATTTCAATGTTAGCTGTTTAGTGTTGATCTATGTGGTTATAAGATTATAATTCTTTTTTCTTCCTAATGTATGGTAATTGTCCATAACTGATGTTCATTTTAGATAATATTTTGTTAGCCAGAGTTATTATACTTCTTTTCAATTTAAAAAAGAGTTTGGCTTGTCTATCTCTTAGAAATAAAAAAGAATATAACATCTTTTCATAAAAGGTGTTTCTCCTTTGTTATGTTTTGTTTTATCATGTTAAACACTATTAGAAATTCTCATATTACACTAGATTTTTTTTACAAATTTGTTAAAAAAATTTGTAAGAGAAGACTTTTTTCTGCTATTTTTTTTAATAATTTTAATTGACAGTTAATTTTTTCGTGAGTAATCATTTCTTACAAAATTATAAAATTTACAAGTATTTTTTACAAAATTTGTTGCGAAAAGTGTTTTATACAAAATATTTTACAAGAAAATTGGTAGCAATTTCCTGTATTTTTTTTTTCACAATAAAATTTGAAAGTATTTTCTACAAAAAATTTCAAAAAAAATTGACAAAACATATGAGTTTTTTTAGTACTAAAATTTTTACGTGTGGTTTACGGTTTAAGTTCTTTTACATGCATGTGAGAGTATGTGTGAGTATGTGTGTAGCATACACATATACACACCAAATAATAGACATTTTTCTGGATAGTTACTTACAATTTAACCAACATACTTTAATCAATATTCAATTCATTCTTAACCAAAAAAGAATGTTTCTTTGTTACAAGTGATGACCTTTGCATATTAAAGAAAAATGATAGTCGTTTTGGATATGTAAGATCATGCATTACAAGTTCAATTATGGCAAAAGTTGAATACTTGGATGACATTCACTAGTTATTTGATTATTAGTTAATTTAAAACATTCCTTTTATGAATAATTACCACAAGTAACTAAAAGCTTGTAATTAAATAATAAAAACCATTTAAGTTCTAGGTTACATTCACAAGTTTCAATATAATAAAGTGTTACAGTAGTTTCAAAGTTTTGTAAAAATATACAATATAAGAATTATTTTGATATTAATTAATGCGAATTATAAAACTAATGGTAATTAATAAATGGTATTATTATGTTTTATTTTTTTGTTTATTTTTATATTATATTATTATTTTTTTATTACCTTTTTAAATATTTTAGGTTTTATTTAATAAAATTGGAGAAGATAAATATTTGGTTTCCATATTTAATATTTTGGAGATAAGTGAAAATATAAAAAAAAAAATTAAAAAGAATATTAACAGAATTTGACTATCAGAGTTATCAATAAGAGGAGATATTGATAAAATGGGTTAATCCAATTCTAGATCAAATACAAAGTAAGTACAAAGTTGTAGGCGTAGTCCACTTCAAAAAGTCTATAAAAAAGGGGTTAAATAGAGAACATAAAGACCAACCCTTCTCGAAAAAAAAGCACCTTGGATAAAATCCTTTCGGGGGAGAGAAGAAAAAATAATTCTTTTGGGGAGAAGGACATGTAGTTGGATGTAATGTATCTTAATTTTTTTTGAATTCCATTTTTCAATATAATTTTTTTTCCACCACTCTTGTGTTCTATTCTTGTTTTAACTACATAATAATTTAGATTGATTGTATATGTGATTGAAAGATAGTTTGGAAAACATGATTAGGATAGAACAACTAATAGATTCCACATGCTAAACATAGATGTGGAACATTTAATCATTCATAACTAGGGATGTCAACGGGGCGGGTAGGGTACAGGTAGTACCTCCACCGTACCCTACCCGCTGGATAAATATATGCCCCGTACCTGTACCTATATCCGTCGAGTATCCGTTATGCGGGTATCCATCTATTTTTTTCATATTCGCGGATATCCATGGGTACCCGTGGGTATTTACAAAATTATTTAAAAATTTAATATTTAATCATAAATTCAAATAAAATAAAATAAAATACATCACTGTCATAAATTTTAAATAAAGTTCAAACAAATTCAAGTCTATACAAGTCCAAATAATTATAAAAATAAATATAAGATGACGTTCAACACAATGAAAATTCTTTAATTAGTGTTTTGATCAACAAACCCACTTTCTCCGATTGATTCCTGAAAAATAATCAAATAATAAACCTAAACTGCTACGTGCCAAATATTCTTATTTTGATTCCATCATTTGATAACAAGCATACCATAAATGTCACTGTCTATATAGAGTTTGATGTATATCCCCAATTTCAAAGAAGGGAAAGAGAAGAATGTCAAGGGGTGTACTTGGAAGAATACAACGTACCAATACTTAAAGCTAGAAGAATGAAGACAAAAGACAAGACAAGATGTGCAGCTTAGAAAAAATTAGGTCATAATGTTTTTTCCTTTTATATATATATATATATATATATATATATATGTATATGTATATGTATATGTATATGTATATGTATATGTATATATATGTATATGTATATATATGTATATGTATATGTATATGTATATGTATATGTATATGTATATGTATATATATATATATAAGGGTATTTTTGTGAATTAAAGTTTATCGAGTACGGGTATCCACGGGTACGGATACTATGATACCTGTACCCGCCCCGTTAACATGCGGGTATCAAAAATACTCTTACTCGCGGGTAGCGGGTATCCATTTTTAATATCCGTTTCCTACCCATTGCAGGTTTTATCCGCGGATACCTGCGGGTACGAATATTTTTGACATCTCTATTCATAACATTGAATCTTGGAATCTTAATCATTAATGCGAACTTATAATAAAAATGGTTAAACATAGGGTTTTTATTATTCAAGTTTAGATTTGTCGACAAGAGATTACGACTTGTTACAAAAGGTGCAAAAGGTGTAAATGTTAGAGAATGAATTATAATTATATTGTTTGGTGTTTTTGATTTGAATTGAATCATGAAACTCAACCAGAGTGAGACATTTATACATTTATCATATATTGTTGCACACTACGCGTTTGATAAAAATACAAAAAAAGTTTGTAGTTTTGTTTTTTGTAAAATTTATTGTCTAATTGAATTATGAATTACAATAGTTGTCAAGTTTTGCATAGGTCTTTTGAAAAACGATACTTGGACTTTTCTCTTTGTTACTTGTGCGATTTGGTACACCTGTTAATTTCCATAACAAGTTTGAGGTGTGAACCTGTGAATAAACTATAGGTAGTGTTATGGCGTTAATGAGAATTACAAAATCCCAAGTAATAATGTTTTGACATTAACAAGGGTAGTTAAAAAAAACTATAATGTTTGACTTTGACAAAGTTAGAAAACTGGCAGTAATGTATGGCATTAAGCGGTAATGTAAAAAATTATCAGTAAATTATTTGTCACACATATTTTACCCACAGTTTCACAATTATAGGTAATGTATTTAATGGGATAATGCAAAAATAAAACCCCCATTAAAACATAGAACCTTGAAGGGTTTATGGGGAGATGATGAGGAACATAGGAAGATACACTGGATTACGTGAAAGTACAAAAGAGTTCGGGGGACTTGGAGTAAAAGTATCATTTGCCTTTAATAGGAACTTTTGGGAAAATGAAATGTATGGTACAAAATTAGTGTAATAAGTTATGGAATAGAGTTGTGCAGTGAAAATATGAGATATGAGAACTAGAGGAACATTACGTGAGTGAAGTACACCAAAACCAACTCACTATGGTGGAGGGGTATGAGAAGATATATGGAGGATAAAGCCAAAACAGGGTGTATGACAAATATAGTGTATATACTATAGAAAAGATTTAAAGAATAATTTTGATGTATTATTTCAAAGAATAGGGTACCATATATATACATATAAGAGTACTATAATTCCTCATCTATTAAAGGAATGAGTCCAGAGATTTGCTCACAAATATAATAATGCCTAAATTATAGCTAATATAATATTTGACATATTTTAACACCCCCACTCAAGTTGGTGCATGGATATCACACATTCCCAACTTGAATAGAGACTCATTAAACACTTTGCTTGACACTCCTTTAGTGAGAACATCAGCCAACTGCAATTCTGATCTTACAAAAGGAAAGGAAATTATTATAGCTTCAAGTTTCTCTTTGATGAAATGTCTATCAATCTCCACATGCTTTGTTCTATCATGTTGCACCGGATTGTGAGCAATTGCTATACCCGACGTATTATCACAGTACAAACTCATAGTTTCATTTTGTTTAAAGCCCAAATCTGATAGCACATTTTTAATCCACAAAAGTTTACATGCACCTAGTGCCATGCCTCTGAATTCTGCTTCAGCACTAGATCTTGCTACTACAGGCTGATTTTTACTCCTCAAAGTTACAAGATTCCCTCCTCCAAAAGTAAAGTATCCAGAGGTAGATCTTCTATCATCTTTTGAACCTGTCCAATATGCATCAGTATACCCTTCTACTTTTAAATTTCCATGATTTGAGAACAAAATTCATTTTCCAAGAGTGGACTTTAAATATCTCAAAATCCTCTCAACAACATCCATATGAAGCTTTCGTGGGTCATGCATAAATTGGCTAACAACATTCACTACATAGGTAATATCTGGACGTGTATGAGACAAATAAAGTAATTTTCCTACCAGCCTTTGGTATCTCCCTTTGTCTATGTTCGCTGAATTTGAGCATTGGAAGAGTTTATGATTCTGTTCAATTGGTGTATCAACTGATTTACTCCCAAGCAATCCAATTTCTGATAGTAAATCAATAGTATATTTTCTTTGACATAGAAAAATACCATGTTTTGATCTAGCTACTTCAATACCCAATCAATATTTGAGGTTTCCAAGTTGTTTCATCTCAAATTCAGATGCAAGGTATTGTTGTAAACTGGAAATCTCATCTTGGTCATTTCCTGTAACAATCATGTCATCTACATATATAATCAAAGTTGTAATTCTTCCTTTTCCTCTCTTCAAAAATAAGGTGTGATCAAAGTTACTAGCTCTATAGCCAAAAGCCTTCATAGACTTGCTAAACCTTTCAAACCATGCTCTTGGGGATTGTTTTAATCCATATAAAGCATTCTTTAATTTGCAAACCTTCATTCCAATTGAATCTGTCATACCTGGTGGAGAATCCATATAAATTTCTTCTGAAATTTCTCCATGTAGGAAAGCATTTTTCACATCAAATTGTAGAAGAGGCCAATCTAGGTTTACTGCTAGTGACAGAAGTATTCTCACAGTATTGAGCTTGGCTACTGGTGCGAACGTTTCTTGGTAATCTACACCATAAGATTGAGTGTAACCTTTAGCCACAAGTCGTGTTTTATACCTCTCAATAGTTCCATCAGCTCTATGTTTAATTGTAAATACCCATTTGTAGCCCACAGTCTTCTTCCCTCTTGGTAAGGACACAAGATCCCAAGTGTTATTTTTTTCTAAAGCTGCCATCTCATCAACCATTGCTTTGGTCCATCTGGGATCTGCCAAAGCTTCCTGTATATTACTAGGAATAGAAATTGAAGATAATTGAGATACAGATGATGCATATGACTGGGATAACCTGTGAGATGACACATATTTACTAATGGGATATTTAACTTTGGCTTGGAGGTCTGGTTCATATTTAGCTGGAGGTTGACCACGGTTAGAACGTGGTGGAAGATTATACTGGACAATAGTAGACTCAATGTTTGATGTGTTGGTGGTCTCATGCATACATGGATCAATTTCATGATCGGTTTGGTCTAAATTAGTATTATCAAGGATAGGATCAAGAGAAACAATTTCATGATTAGTTTCAACTACATTAGTATTATCAGAGATAGGATCAGAAGGTACCTCTGAAGAGTCAAGCCGAACCTGTGAAGAAGATTGAGCCAATTGGTTAGGACCAGAAGACACTGTATTATCCAAAGGAGAAGTTTCCATATTTAGGATTGGCTCACTTCCTGCAGAATGATCCTCACACGATAATTTATCTTTACAGTATAATTTTATATCCGGGATATCAAACATACTAGCATCATGATTATGCACTTCACTTTCATTGCCACCCTGAAGTGTAGAATCAACATAAAAAAAAACTATGCTCATTAAATGTCACATCCATAGAGATATAAAATTTCTTTGATGGTGAATGGTAAGCATAATAGTCTTTTTGAGTTGATCCATACCCAACAAAAAAATATTTTAAAGCTCGTTCTTCAAGTTTTGTACGTTGATGTGGGTGTAAGTGAACATATATAAAACATCCAAAGATATAAGGAGGTAAAGAGACTATGGAAGGAAGGATACAATGATCAAACAACACATCAAAAGGCCTTCGAAAGTTAAGAGCACATTAGAAGGTGTTCGATTAATCAAATAAACTGCAGATCTCACAGCCTCACCCCATAAATGAAATGGGACATTACCATCTATCAAAAGTGATCTTGTCACCTCTAATATATGTCTATTTTTTCTCTCAGCCACCCCATTTTGTTGTGCTGAATAAGGACATGTAGTTTGATGTAAGATGCCTTTGGCATTCATGAACTCGATTAACTCAATCTTAAAATATTCCCCTTCATTATCTGATCGAATGACTTTAATATGTGTGTTAAATTGAGTAACTATCATATGATGAAAGGAACGAAACACATTACACATATCACTTATATGTTTAAGCAAATACACCCAAGTTACTCGAGTACAATCATCAACAAAACTGATAAACCATTTTTTCCCATTATGTGTAGATTGTGGGGCAGGGCCCCAAACATCTGTGTGGATTAATGAAAAAGGAAAATCTGTTTTTTTATTGCTTAAAGGAAACACAACACGATGACTTTTTGCCATTACACAAATTTCACAAATAAAATTAGAAATATTGCATTTATGAAATAGTGATGGAAATAAATTTTTTAGATAACCAAAAGAGGGATGTCCCAATCTTCTATGCCATAACCAAATTTCCTTTTTGTTTTTTATCTTGTATGTGTTCATTCGCAAGACAAGCCAACTCTCCTTTATGGGTTTGTTGTGAGACATTTTCAAGATAATACAGTCCTTCTCTCTCTACCACTGCCAATCTTCTCCTTGGAATGGATGTTCGGGAGAAAAATAATGGGTTGGATAAAATAAGGCAACACAAGAATGTGATTTGATTAACTTGCTGACAGAGAGAAGATTACAATTCAATGTAGGAACAAATAAAACATCAGAGATTGATAAGGAGGGAGAGAGGGATATAGTACTTACACCTTCAATAGGAGATGAGATCCCATTAGCATTAACAATAGCAGTTTTAGAACAATTAGGGGAAAAATTAATAAATTTATATGGATCACAAGTCATATGATCTGTAGCACCTGAATCAATTATTCAATCACCACCCTCAGTAACAACATAAAGATTAAGAGCAGAGTTAGATATACCTGACTTGGTCACAATTCCGACAACAGTAGAACTATGATTCTTGGGAATAGCATCTTGCCATATGGGTAGCAGCGGAAGTCCCAAAATCAAGTTTCTTCGATTGATTTTGATCGGAAGGAGTCATCAGAAATATTCAAATAAAGAAGCACCGCTTCCTATATTGTAGAGGATGTCGGTGTTTGACTCTTATACCATATAGAAAAGATTTAAAGAATAATTCTGATGTATTATTTCAAAGGATAGGGTACATATATATACATACAAGAGTACTATAATTCCTCCTCTATTAAAGGAATGAGTGCAGAGATTTGCTCACAAATATAATAATGCCTAAATCATAGCTAATACAATATTTGACATATTTTAACAAATACAAGAGTAGGAGATAGGGCAAAAGCTAAATTTTTCAATGGACAAGTGACAGGGGAAAACTTATTGTCAGAAAAATTTTCTACTCTGTATTGACTGTCTGAATAATGGGATGAGAAAGTTTGTAAGATGAGAATTTGGACTTTAAGATGGGAAAATGGAGGTTCACTTGGAAGAGAGACTATTTGAATGGATGATGGTATATCGTATTCATAAAGTTTGTACAGGAAAATATCAGAGTGGAAGTAACACATCTTTTATAATTGTCATCCCTAAGGTTTGGAAAAGTATGAACCTATATCGTTTATATCGTTGGTGGGTAGTATATACAGGATCATATATAAGATCCCAGGAAAGAGACTGAAGAGTATAAAATAGTAGACTAAAATCAGTTTGCATTTATTAACGGTAAAATTGATTGAGAGTATGGATAGTAGTCAATGATGTTGTGGATGAAGTAAGAAGAAAAAAAAATGTGTTATTGTAAAGGTTGATGACCGGAAATATGAATGAGTTAGATGAGATTTACTATATCTGGTGATTTATTGTAAAGGTTTGATCAACTGAATAAAGGAATGTTTGGAATTAGGAACAATATCAATTCCACCAAAATGAGAGTTCAATGAAAGAATTTAAGCCAACAAATGATTTAAGTTTGCATAGAAATCTACACTGATGAGAGAAAAGACATCAAACTAAATAGGAAAAGGGAAGATGAAGAGATATGTGTTTAAGATCCATGAGGTAACAGGTCCTGGGAGGCAGAGGGGTATAAAGATCATATAGGATTGGTAATGGCTAGTATGATCCAGATGATGAACATTAACACAGATTATGCAGGTTTGAGTGTATAAAATATTGCTATGATTGAAATGAATTGTCCAAGCTATTTGATGGTGTAAAAGCAATACCAAGATGGAGGCGAGACGATCTTGGCATAATCCATTTGGCTGATGCAGTAGATGAACATGATGCAGAAACTGTGAGAATCAATGAACTGATATCTCCATAAAATGGAACATCTCAAGGGCATTTATGGTAATGCAGAGAAAGGGAATGCCATTCGTAGGTAGAGGACATGAACACAGGAACCTACCATGCTAGTGTGGGGCTCTAAGCAGCAACATGCAACTAGTCTTGGTCTGACCTGTAAAATGATGTTCTTAACTGCAGAATTATTTACTTGGAGAAGTTGAGGACAATAATAGAAACTGACATCACAGGTGACATTGGGTTTGAGCAGAGGATGGAATAATTAGGTAATGTAAATCCTAGTCCTTAAATCTAAAAATAATTATGCAATGTAAACCATACATGATTGAGTGATTAATTTTGTATTCATTCCTTTGCATGGAATTCCAATAGTTTCTCTGTTTAATTTGACTATAAAGATTGTGGGGATGATAGGTGCTACAAAATTTAATAAAAAAGTGTAGTGTTTTCCTAGAGAGTGTTCCTTAACAGAAAACCTACTAGCTAGAAATAATGTAATGAAAGAAATATTATGCATCAGTAAGCTGATTCGTGGATGAAGAATGAAGTCAGCATGATGTGCTCTTATGTATTGTGTTGTAATCTATATGTGTACTTTCACACAACAAATTGGGTGTGGGAGTGTTGAAGAAAGAGATTTGTGTTATTTTGTCTTGAAGACGATCGTTCAAGTTTTTCTCACTTGTGACTGTAATATCACATTTAAGGGCGGGCAAATATAATTAGATTAATTGAACTTGTATATTAAATTAAACTTGAAAAAACTAAACTGATTTTAATAAAAGCTAAACTAAGTCATTTTGTTGGTTCAATTTTAAATATTCAACGGCTACACCGGTAATTATTTTGACAATACAAAAATGAAAACGAAGATAGAATATAAAAATTTTATTTTATTTAGTAGTATTATATTAGTTTATTTTCAGCAACCTGATATTAATTAATTCATTTCCTTAACCTATATATACTAAGGTTATATTACTTTTTAGTGACCTAAATAATATTTATATTAATAAAAATTAAGAGAATTTACTTATCTTTTGAATCAAGAAACATATAATATTATTACTTATTATTTACTACTTGTATGTACCTGTGGTACATTTTATTCAAATACACAATTTTACTACTCATTAAATTTAAATTATAATAATATTTATTGTAAATATAATATTACTATTATTAATACATTTAAATCAATTTCGAATATATATATATATATTATTTATATCTTAAGTAATTCAATAAAATAATTATTTTAGTAGTTTATTAACTAGAGTTCACTCAAGTTAACATTGTATTTAGATAAAAAAAATTATAATTTTTAAGATATTTTTAAAGTTAAAATGATTTTATTTTAAAAGATTTTATTTTTAAAATATTTTGTTCACATAATTAAATTTAAATTTATTAAAACTTATTAGTGTTATGTGCGCGAGTGCGAGTGAGTATGTGTGTATTGAATGTTTGCCTGTACATGCATTATAATGTCGAACTAATAAAATTACTAATTTAAGTCATTACATAAATAATAATCAACAGTAAATAAATGTTAATCTATATATTATATATTCACATTACTTCAAAAGGTAAGTTAAATTTTTCAAAAACATAAAATTTTTATATGAACCAGGAATGCCAAATACTAAAATAAAATTTAATATACGATTTAGAGGCAAGTGTGTAATAAAACAGTTGTGGAATGGAAATGATGAAAGGGAGGTTATTGATTTAAATCCTTTTGGATATGTGGGTTTTGAATGGATTGATTCATAGTTGTCTATAAAGGTGATTGTCTGTAAACATAAGGTGAAGATGAATGGTAACGTTGGGAAGAAATGTGAAGTTGCGTGGTCCATTTATATGTGTTGTGTGTTGAAAATCTTGATGAAGGATCATGGAGGTTGGTGTTAACGAAGGTGAAGAGTGATGGTTGAACTTTCAAATAATGAAGATGGAGTTGATATGGTTCTCAAAATGATGAATGTGATGGCTACATTATTGCGTTCATGGGTTTAGGTGAAGGATAATGGGACTCACGAGAAAATATTTTCTCTCCACTTTATAAAAAAATTTGGTGTAACAACAAAATATTGAGGTCCTGAATGACACCATCAATTGTCGCAAAAAAATCAAGAGAATAAAAGATTGAAGGTTGAAACGAACTGGTCTAATTAAAGATCTAAATGGTCTGTCTCAGAATCAAGTTTGAAATAAATTGATTATGTTAAGGGTCAAGAAAGGTCACTTTGGACCGCAGACTGGAAGGGTTGGCCTAGACTAAAGTTCAAGATTGGCCAAAGGTCGAATCATGTTGTCATGGGCCAAAGGTCGACATGAGCCGACTTAGACTGAAGTTTGAGCAAAATCATCACAGGTCGAAGTCAACTTATTTCGAGATCGATTTGAGTCGGACTAACCCGAAGGATCCAATAGAGTTGGCTCATAGGATAAAGTTGAGTCAAACTAGGTCCAATCAAAATTTGTCTATTTTGATCTTAGACCAACTCATATAGACCGATTTATGAGTTGATCTTGATCCATAAGACTTTCAGAACTATTTTGGCTTTGATTTTTTTTTTTTTTTTGAATAATGATATTTTAACCTATTTTTTTATCTACTTTTAATTCACTACTTTAATTACTCTTAGATAATCTATTTTGATTTACTTTAGTAGTGTGATGTAAGGGTGATTGGAATAATGAGTTAGAAATGAATAAAAAAATAAGATCAAAATATTATTATTTTTTTATATGACCTTTTGGTCTTCTAGACTTTTTTTTTCTAGAACCAACACCCAATTCTATTATAGCTGAGCTAAATTCACAACTCTAGTTCTACTTTCCTTTTTATAATTTCTTTGCTTTGAATTTTGTGATATTTTTTATAAGATGTGACATTGAAGTTGATAATGATATCGACGATAATAAAGACGTAAGTAAACTTGAAACACGAGATGAAAAAGCTCCAAAGGTTTCTTATGAAAGTGAGAGACACATTGAGGCCTTAAAAACACACGCGTGTAGGACCCTCCACATGCTGTGAAACAAGGAAACTAATGCCATCATTTTGTGAGTTTTAGCATTGAGAAAAATCTTTTTTTTTCCTTACACTCACACAACCCAAGATGAATAAACTCTAAAGTGTTTGAATACGAGCTTTTCGTTCAGATTTTTATATTTAAAAAGAAAAAAAAACTATATTCGAAACATCGACTCTACTTTTCTCATCGGCCTAAGCTTACTAGGATAGTTGTCGATATCAACCATGTTGTTCAAACTACTTTACATGTTTCCGTAAGCGTTGTTATGCTTTACATTTAAAAAGCTCTTATCTTTTGTTTTCCAATTTGAAACCCGTGCAAATTACTCTATCTCAACTTTTAAATCACGAAATAACATAAAGTTTGGTTCACCCACATTCGTCCCTTCCTTTTTCTGTTGTTTCAATATTATTAAGCCTTTACTTGTATTTAAAGTCAAATTAAAAATAGTTAAGACGTAAAAGTATTTGTGAAAGGAGTGGTGTATGAAAAAGGTTGGTTTGGTAATTTGGTTGAGCCGCAAATCTTAGAGTGAATCGTGGAGATCCTAAGTTGTAGTCTAGGGCATAAGCTAGATTCCCTATAGTTTGGCAGCATGTTGAAGACAAGAGGAATCAAATTGCACAGGTGATGAAAAGAGTTAAATCCGGCACCATGTGCAACTCTGGTTTTTACTCAGTGTTTGCGTAGTTGCTGTTGAGACACTCTGCAACTTGCACAACAGAGCTTCCTCTGCCTTTGCATTTAAAATTCCGAATATACCACACCCAGGATTTAGTATCAATATACCTCCGGCACGTGCTAAATTTGCCTTTTCATTTTCCTAATTATTAAGGACAACCTTCAGAATCATATACCACCACTACTACCTACACTTCCCCCTGCAAAACCTTTATTTTACAAGCTTTCAAACTGTCGACCAAACAAGTTGATGTACTATGGTTCGGAAAATTATAAGTTATATGTTTTTATGAAAACTACGTGTTTGATTTGCTGTTAAACTAATTTTCTCACTTAACTCAATTATGTTCAACATTCATCGTATCCAAACTAATTTTACTTTAAAAACATGAATTGCATGCATCTGTCCTCTTTGATATATGCCAAACTGTTTTACTATATATGACTATTTTGAAACTTAATAGAACCTTTTTTATTGAAAATAATAATTAAAAGAAGCCCTTATTTTATTATTTAATGTTAATTTACAATAATAACTTATTTTGTTTAACAAATCTAGACATTCTATGTTGTCAAGTCGCGCTTTCTCTGATTTTCTTTTGTTACTTTAAATTTAAAATTAAAAATAATTTTATAATGTTAACTTAAAATGGTTGAATATTTTAGTAAAGTCCTGGAAAAAGAATATCACAATAGAAAGTAACTAAAAACATTTAAAACCAACTTTTGACCTTTTTTTTTATTTTTCTATATTTGAAATTATTTACCTTCTTAAAAGCATTCCAAAACACCTTAGTATATCTCACGGCTGCCGTTATATCTTTTTAAATTGAAAGCGTACTTTCAATTGTACTATGATTGGCAACAGAAACAAAATAAAGGAGAAAATATTTGAAGCATACCCTCCAAATATCTGCTAGCAGTTCATTTCCGACTAAAAAAAAAAAAGGCAGTGAACTTAATTTGTTAATTTAATTAACAAGTACATTTAATTGAATAAAAGGTTATAATTATTAGTAGATATATAATCACACGGATAGTCTGAGGAGCTATGCAGTGTCTTTTAATGATATTATTATTAATATGAAGTATTCACAATTTTGTTTATAGTAGATTTTTGTATCAAATTATATCATATCTATATTTCTTGTCCCGGTCTTTTTCCTCTCAGTATTGAATAGAGTTTAATTAATTACAAATATCTGTCACTATCACTTACTACTTTTCTTTTTTCTATATATTATATTATATATTATTTATCATAGTCCATTTTTTTTTCTAATATTACTTTATTTTACACGCGTGTATTTGTTGTTGAAATGTTAGTCCTTATGTGGAATCTCTCTCCATGATGCTTTACTAGCCCTTCATTCTTTTCTATATTTTTTTCCACCTTAGAATTTGGAGCACATAGATGGTACACCTTTTCGGGTCTATAAATACTCTTTGGTATAATTGACCTTTGAAGCAACAATATCTCTTCTCTTTGCCACCTCGGTTTCTTCTGCCTTGTCTCTTTACTTTCTCATTCTCACATTATTCATGGCTCGTCTCACTCACACTTGCGTGTTGTTTGTAGTCATGGTTTTGTCCCTTGAACTACTGGGTAGTGAGGGAAGGAGTTTGAGACAAAGCATTGAGTCACCGGATGCAAAGAAGGCAACGAGCATTGTAAGAAGCGCAACAAAAAGTGGTATCGCAAGCCAAAGCTACCGTATCATTAGAAGCCTAGCGGGAGATGTTGAAGCTTTTAGGCCTACAACTCCTGGCCACAGTCCTGGAGTTGGCCATTAACAAACACTTAGTACATATGCATTTTCAATAAACTACATCACTTGCGTCGCTCAAAACTTATCGTGTGTGTTTTTCCCACTCTACTCTGCTTTGCTATTTTTTAAACTAGCTAGGTTTTCTGTTCCTTGTAACCACTATCTATTTCTTCCCAATGCTTAGGTTAAATATATTGTTATGTTGTGCATGCATGCATGTTTTGTTTCTGCTGTCTGTAATGAGCTTTCTGTGTTGTTCTGTGATTGATCAATGCTATATTTTGCTATATTCTACAAACATTACTGTTTTCAGTTCATCCCAGTATAAACTTAAAAGGACAGCGCAAAAAATGAAAATATTAATGCACAGTATGTAGAAAGTAAACGAGTTGAAAGCACATACATAGTATGTAGAAAGTATATATGTCACGTGGATTCACCTTAGCAATGTGAATATATCAATCAACTAAAAGTACGAACATTTTTTTTACTTTCGAATATCAAAATAAGTCTTCCGGTAATGCAGATTAATGTAGACAAAACGAATGGTTCGAACAACTGAAAAGGAAAAGTACTTGAAACCACCATTCATCTAAACTATTCGCTGGAAAAAAAAGAAGAAGAAAAACCTAATTTTAGGGTGATTTGGGAAGAGTTAATGGAAATGTTGGGAGTGAAGATCGATATACATCAACCATTAACTCATTTTCTCTGATTTTCACTACCAATAAACTGAATGAACTTCTCAGTATATAGCTGAAAAAGTTTAGGTCATGTTATTTCAGCCTTCTCTATTTGGATGGTGCATTAGTGCAGTGGATCTACTGTGCAAAGCTTTGACCTAATACAAGTCCAAAACGTACACTGTATGCAGTGTCAATTAATATGTTTTTTTTGTCTAAGATATTTTGCTTATTTAAGAAAGCGTTTCTGAATTAACATATTTATATATTGGAAAAAGAAGAAGCCTGGATGAAACATGCCAACCCTAATGAACAATAATATCACATGTACATATCGTCTGAAAAAAACTACTGTTAACTTTATTCATGATTATTGGATGCTCAATTACTATGTTCAAAACAAACAAAAGATTCAAAATGATGTAGTGAGAAAAATGGATAGAAGTATTCTGGAAGAAAACAGCTTACCAGTATCAAAATAACATAACTCTATAATATTAAACACACATTACAATGACACTTTAATTTTTAGGTGAAATAAAATATGGGAAGGTCATTATTATTGATTGGTGGCTTCAATGTACAAGTACTACTACCTCTATTCCCATTTATCTGAGAACAAACTAAATTCATTTAAATTAAAAAAAAAATCTCTATAACTATATTAAATTGCATTAATTTAATATTTTTATTATATATTTTATCCGTAAAACGAAAGGTGAAACATTAATTGAAATCAAAGTATTTTATGAAAAATATCCGCACATAAAATAAAAAGAGTCTTTGTAAATAAGATGGATCCATATGCAATTAACATTGGTTCTTAATAGAAAGATGTAAATTTTAAGAGTAATGGAGATTTAAAGTAATTAATTTCAATTTTTTAAAAAGTTCATATCACGTCTATATATATACAAGGAGAGAAATAGTAATTCTAACAATACATTCTTAATCATTCACTAAAACATGTTAGAAATCATAATAAGTTCATTTTATTCCTATCTTTAACCTTGCTCGTGACTTAAATAAATTTTTAGATAATAGAATATTATATTGTTAAAAAATCTGTTAAAGAGTATATTAATATTACGTATCATATATAACAAATACTTGAATGCAAGAAATTTTAGATTTGAAAAAGTGATTCAAATATGAAGAGGATTGGTATAAACTTTTCATCAAAAATCTTGAAATCTAATTGAAATAAAGAAAAATGTTTGATTGCAGCATTTCTATGAGCATAATCAAGAGGTTTTAAATTACCTAAATCTTACATCTTGTTGCTAAGAATGACAAAGTTTAACAACATATTAAAAAAATCCATTAAAATATTGTTTTAAAATTTTTAAATTAATGATATCGTAAAATCTTTTATCTTAGTTCAAGTTTGATCAGGAGTCAACTACAATTTCATTTATAAATTCAACCAAACCGCAATCCAATAATGGAAGAGGAGAATCAACAATTTGTAAGGTTTTGAAGGTTTCATCATGAGAAAACAGACTACTCAATATCTTAATTCACTAATTTCCAATAAAACTTCAAACAGAAGTCATGAAAGATGTATCAAAATGGGGTCAATTCGAACGTATGTCATGTGACTAACAAAAGTAACAAGTATCATCTAAGAAGATATTTTTCGATATATTTGAATTAAAAAAGTTTGATGGTTCAAAAAAAAACACCAGAAAGATGGAATAACAATGATATATGAACTAAATCTATATAAATAATCGACACAATTTTGAATATAAAATCTTAAAATAATAAATTTATGAATTTATTTTTATAAATATCCAATATTTTTTTTATTTTTATCATATAAGACTTAGACTCGTACCTATAAGATTAACTATATTATAATATCAAATGTTACGTTTTGGTTAGTTGTTTTCTTTTAACACGAGTAAATATACGCACATAATTTCATGCTAGAAATGCTACACTGAACGTAATAATTTTCCAAGTAATGTTTTACATAATTTCATCACAACTAATATTTTTTTTTATAAGGATTTAGGTTTCATTTGCAAATGAGTATAGATTTTTGTAATATAGTACGGAGACTTTTATGTGTTCTAAATGAACTAACTTCGTTCATGTTATTTACCAACTTATAAATTATAATTTTCACATATATTACAATTAAAAATATTTTTGTGTTCCTAAATTACACTCATTATTAACTTGCTACACAAAACAAAATGTATATCGCACAAAATAAGATGTGTGATGATTAATTATACCAACTTTAAATTTGAATATACATTATGTTTTAAACCATACAGCTAAAGCCACACTTGTTGAAATGTCATGAATTACGAAAATATGATTTATCTCTCGTAAATACATTAGGTTCCAATGGATTACTACCTACCCACGACAATCAACGTACTTTTGCAGCAAAAAATAAATATTATACGTAGCTTTAATAGGTACCTCAACTTATATTTAGCTCTTCAAACAAATTATACTCACCATTTACAAATCCTTTTACACATGAATAATAATAATAATGGGTAAGTTAATAATAGTGTCAACGTGTTTTCTTTTTCACTCATGAATTGAATAGGGATATCAAGGTTTTGAACAACTAATACACAACTTAAGTAGATTCCTTTTCTTTATTTTTTTTTTTCTTTTTTATGTTACAACACACAATCTATATTTTATTTGTTTTTTTTTTCTTATCTTGCATCATCACTTTCTCTCTGGATACCTACTATTGATTTTATGGAGATGCATTTGTTAAAGATGTCCATAAGCAAGGAATTATAATAGCATAGCATATTCTTTCTGGTTTAGTATTGCTAAATACTTGCACAAGCTAGGTAATAGAATAGCATAGCATAGCATATTCTTTGTAGTTTAGCATTGTAAAGACTTGGAAAAGATTGGAAATAGAAAAGCGCAGCATATTCTTTCTAGTTTTCAGAGATTCATGCATTAAAAAACGTTAGCAAGTACAACCTGCAGGTGGCTGCTGAAGTACAGCAACAGAGGCGGGTGGTTGAGACCCAATGATCACCCAAAGTGTGAGGAGCCACTTCTTGCTTTCTTTATTTATTAAACATAATCAAGGGAATCTCTGATTTAAGTTCTTTTGTTTCTTCTTCTTTATATTCTCTTTCTACTGCTTTATCTGGCTTCTCTAGTTGCAATGCAAGGTTAGGTTTGCCAGCACGGTTTTCACTGGTCAACCCAAACAAATGGTAGGTCATCGTACCAATCTTTGTTTATGTCTGCATTAATTCCAAAAAAAGTTTAAATTATTAAGTATTAACCTATGATCGTACAGCGAATCCCACATGAAACGGCCTAAAATTGATTTGCAAGTGGAATCGTTAGTGGGAAGGTGCTTGTGGACGGAATAGTGACAAAAGTACGCATAATCTTTCAAAATTTAGGGTTCAGGAGCATCCCTTGAGTTGTATGAAGAGCAAAGGACGCTTTTCAAGCCCATAACTAACACCTGCATAAAGTTCAATCAACTTATTACATTCAAACTTGGTACTTATATGCAGTTTTTTTTTTTTATCAGAGTACTGATATGCAGTTGTTTATCACCAACCACGAGGAGAAGTTAAGATAGAATAAATACAAGTTTTTCTTTTCTCTTTTGTGTATCATTTCACACTGTTAATTAGTTTGAGATTATTTTTCCTAATATTATCAGGCCGTAAAGGTTGAAGAAAGAAATATCTAAAGGTTTCTTTTTCATACACATGAAAGATTGCGTGCTTAAAAGAATTCAAATTCCTTCACTCAAACCAATATCTAGATGTGAGTAAAATACGAGTTGAAGTGCGCACGGAAAAGAGTGACAGAGAAAAAGAAAGAGAACTAAAATATTGTCAATAAAGAAATAGTTCTTTAATATATATTTTTAAATTATACTTAATATTTATCATTTCTTTATGTCTTCTCTCAGTATTTTATCTTATCACACCCATCATTTTTTTTTTCTCTCTCACTAACTATCATTTTGAGTATCCAAATATTAATTTTTTTTTAGTAATATCTTGCATGATGATGGACAGAGAGGGAGAGAGAGAAGGAGACAAGAAGAACAATACAACTAGACAAAGCAAAGAAGATACGAGTTCTTTAACTCGAGAGGTTGGCCTGAAACAGTTAATATAGTTCACAGGATGTCTCCAAAGAATATTTTCCCAGTGATGAGGAGTGAAAGACATCACATGCAGTGGTCGCCCAAACCTTAAAACCTTTTTTAGATTCCAATTTGCAGTTCGGAGCCTGGCATATAAATACCAACCTAGACGGAGAAACATTTCAGTATCGATCATCTATCTTCCCTCTTCCAACAACAACACTCCTCCATCTCCATTTCTCTCCAAAAACACTAGACACTATTATCATGGGAAACACTAGGCTCAAAAACATGGCCCTGGTTCTGTTCTTGTTTTTTATTTTGCAGCAGCAATCTGTGTTTGTCGTGGAAGGCAGGCACTTGAGATCTACGTTGTGCGAAAATCACACCAGTGGTGGTGATGGAATGAGTGATGATGTGGTGCACGAAGAAGGGTCAAGACGTGTAGAATATGAAGTGGATGATTTTAGGCCCACAACGCCAGGCCATAGTCCAGGTGTTGGCCACTCCATCAACAATTAACGACCAAGCGCATCCAACATGCTTTTCAATGGTGCTTCCATTTTCATCATATATCCTCCACATTGTGGGAACATGCAGTAAATACGGAACTACAAACATTTTAGTTGCAACCTGCAACTTGAAAAAACTCTTTCATTTTGTACTAAAGCACTAACATTTATTTCTTTTAAGCTAATTAGTTAGTTCATGGACTCACCAACTCAAGTGAAGCAGCCAAAAAAGAAACTGAAGTTGTACTTGTGTTCCTGTCATTGTTAGAGTAGCATGGATTGTATTTTCTCTTAAATTTATGGTAGGTAGGTAGGTAGGTAGCAACAAAAAAAGAAAAAACAAATATGGAGAGAAGCAAGTAATGTTGTATTTCGCCTCGCACTTGATGTTTCATTCTCTGTATGCAGTTTATTAATTAATTGCACTTTTCTTCATAATTTTCGGCCTTTCATGGTACAATAATGACGATGATAACGTACCTTGTTTAAATTTATTATTATTATCAGTGAGGCGTGCTTACTTTTATTTATAACGATGAAAAGCAAAAAATGTTATTAAAACTTATATTCAAGTTATAAAATTGAATTGTTTGTATTAATAGTCTAAGAAATTAAGAATATATATAAGTGATAGTTTAATCGTAACAAGATTCACAGTTTTGTACTTCAAATATATTTCGAAAAGTGAAAAAATGAGAAGAGATATTGAAACCGTGTTAAACTTTAATTTTTATATGAGAGTATTAAATGTGATAAAAATAATTTATATCAAAATATTAAGACATTTATACTGGTAAAACATGACATATGAACTGTGATGATAAAGGATGTGTTGTGATTTTTAACGTTTCTTAATCTATGAATATTCTTTTTAAGTATGAAATAAGATTTGAGTTAAATCAATATTGATTATCTATTAGGAAAGAAAACCTTTGACTATTATTGAGAATAAAACTTTAGATACACTTGTTTCGGATTTTGTTGATCAACATGATGATATTAAACATTTATTAAAGACTATTATTATGAGTACTTATTGTTAAAAATTTAATAGAAAATAAAGGTAGTCCATTTGTTTTTGTTTTTTATATGATTATTATTAATCAATAACATATGGTGAATTGATTTGGGTTTTATAATCTATGTTTGTAATGGCATGTGGTTAAACAAACATATGGACAATGGAAAGTGAGAAATGCATTTGTTTCGGAAGCAATATGAGTTTACGTGTGGAGATCGCGGCATGGAATTTAGTTTACGGAGTGGTTGTAATTATTTAGGTTTTTTTAACAGAGTTGGTGCAGTGTAAGTAGAATTTGGTCTTGAAGGATTATTTTTCAGTAACAGTGAATATTTTGTCAGTCGCAAGCTTAAAAAATTAATGTATGGATCAAGTCTCGTAATAATGATATTTAAATTTTTATAAAGTTGTATCTTCAAGTGGTTTTGAAGAGAATATCATGGATTAATATATAAACAAAAAATTAGTTGAGTAAAATTTGTTTCTTATTTTATATGTAAATGATATTTTGCTTGTGACAAATATAAATGTAAGTTATATGAGATGAAATACGCATATGAAAATTCCTTGCTAAAAAATAAGATATTAATTTATACATTTTTGATTAAAAAAAATTCTATGTGTTTCACATATATATTTATATCTATTCCAAAACTCGTCCCTTGTCATTATGATAGATAAGAAAATTATGATAGATAGGAAATTGATGAAAATAAAAATTCCAATT
>Ga0214543_1002801_pt1 | contig 34296 bp, 18 predicted proteins | sample CNSS2metaG_FD_160094 | JGI IMG/M metagenome (GOLD analysis project Ga0214543, IMG submission 160094) | Root nodule microbial communities from cowpea collected in UCLA plant growth center, Los Angeles, California, USA - CNSS2 | ecosystem: Host-associated > Plants > Roots > Nodule | place: USA... | reverse complement strand
AAGAATGTGTCTCATATGTCTCCAAAAAGTGGCCAAAGTGTGCTAAAAATAAAGGAGACCAAAGGTACATAGGTACACTTGTTTTATGCCTTTTACTTTATGCTTTATGCCTTTGCTTTACTCTCTCCTCCACATCATTTATGCTCCCCAATCACCATGGCGCCACCTAGCATTGCTTTCTTACTCCTAATTAACCTACAAAGCAAATAAACATAGATTAGCATGTTGGCTTAAGTCAAGTCAACTATAGTCAACAAGTCAAACCTAGTCAAAGGTCAACAAGTCAACTAAAGTTGATTCAACTAAGCCAACTTAGGGAATCAAAAAATAACAAACACAAATGAAAGGGATGAAGGATTAGTGAACTTCCTTTCTAAACATGCTTAGTCTTCTTAAGCATGTGCCTCCATCCTTGGTTGGGATTAATCCTTCATCAGCTAAGGTTTGGTCAAGCAAGCTCAAGCACGTTCCACTCCGCGTAAATTGTTTCAATCCATACACTTTGTTTGCCAGTTGAACTTTGTGTTTCCCACTAAGGATAACTATAGTAATCTATCCTTTCTCCACTGTCTTCGTCTTTAGCTCACTGAACTGCCTTAGGAGCTGTGGTGCATCTCTGTTCGTGCCCAAGATCTCCCTTAATAGCTCTTTCCAGGTAAGGGAAGCTAGGGATTTCATGTCAGTTCGATTCTTTCTTATTTTGTCAATGTTTGCATGATTGTGTGGTTAATGTGCTACTGTAAACGTTTAGATGGAATGGTATTGTTGTTTGGGCATTAGCGTATGACTATTGTAGGGAGAACAGTGGCGAGACCTAACATTTTCGCCCAAGCAACCCTGTCTCGCCTAGGCGAGACTTGCAGAAACAAACCCTAACTCGCGCTCGAGCTCTCGCTCAGGCAGAGAGCTTTCGTTTTGAGCGAGGTACTATCTCGCTAAGGCGAGAGATGCTCGCCTAAGCGAGAACGTTTGGGAGCTCGAGGTGTGTCGCTGTAGTTGCAGCCCAGGCGAGGAGTGGGCTCGCCCAGGCGAGGGAGGGCTCGCCTAAGCGAGTGTTCGAAAAACCTCCTAAGGCCTCTGTCAGGATCTCGCCTAAGCGAGGGCTTGCAGCTTGAGCGAGGGGACTCCTTTCGCCTGAGCGAGGGCTTCTGGCTTGAGCGAGATCCACTGTAGACCTCGCTATTTCTTCACTTGGTTGTTATGGATTGTTTGGTTGATTGAATTTGTATATTTAAAGTATGAAGTTTGACAAAGGCATGAGATATGTGTAGTTATGAATTGAATTGATATGCTGGTGTGATCTTGGCATGTAAAATGAATGAGATGGTGGAATTAAAGTGGCATGGTATTGGTATGAGGTGAAATTCTATATTCACGAATTGGGAAGAATGAGATGGTATGGATTCAATATGGAATATGAATGAGGATAGGTTACAGAGGTTGGTATAAGGTTTTAAATGCATGATCAATATTATTTGGTTGTTTGAATATGATTAGTCTGTGGTCAGTGCGTAATTCCATGAGCCTCTAGGTGAGACCTCATGGTCGTGCTTCAGTGGTCGGGACGTAATTTCATGATCCCTGTTAGTGGGAATTCACGGTGGTGCCCCATTTATATAATTTGGTAAGGATTCAAGATAAGGTTGTATCCTGACACTCTAAGGAGTCAGTTAGTCTCACTTAGAGCAGACTGACTCTTGTGGTGAGAGTAGTAGGAGGCCTGAAACTCATTAAGGGTTAACCTTGTGTGTGGGGGATTGAGACATTGTAACACTTGTAACACTTGTAACACTTAGCTCGGGGGTGAGCAGAGATATCCACCACAAGTGCAAGCATCCGTTGAATCTGACTAGATTATATGTATCCAGATGAGTCGAGTCTGAGTCTAGTGTATTGTTGAGAAGTCATAACATGTTTGGATGATATATACTGCCTAGTTTGTGTAATAGCATCTGACTGCATGATAAATGGTTTCTACTCTAACTTACCATGTTTGTCTATTTGGTTGCCTTGTATGTGGTTCTTCTCCTTTTGCGATGATCATCAATTTATTGATGTGAGATTAGTTCCCGCTTGGGCTGGTTCCCGCTTTGTGGATTTTCTCTTAGGGCTATGGCCCATGTATTGGCTTGTTTTAAATCTTAATTGTATTATTGTTGGAGTATGTATTCTTTGCGTATTGGCATCGTGGTGTGCCTCAAGAATTCTCTTTTATAACTTTTGGATATCCTTAAGGAGTGATTCTATACTCCGAACCTTTGCTCGTAAGATTATATTGTGTGATGTGTCATTTAAGTAAGTTTATTTATAAAATGGGACGTTACAATATGCATCTATTTAGTGCGGTTCGGTTTAAAATTAGTGCAAGTAGGTTTAAAAATAATACAACTTGATTCAAAATGAGTATGATTTGGTTCAAAAAAAGTATCATTCGGTTCAAAAATAGTGTAATTTGGTTAAAATAGTGTAGTTCGGTTCAAGATTAGTGCAATTTATTCAAAAATAGTATAGTTTGCTTAAAAAATAGTACTGTTCAATTCAAGATTAGTGCAGTTCAGTTCAAAAATAGTGCAGTTCGGTTCAAAAATAGTGCAATTCGATTCAAAAATAGTAAAGTTTGATTAAAAAATAGTACAATTCAATTCAAGATTAGTGTTGTTCAATTCAAAATTAGTGCAGTTTGGTTCAAAAATAGTGCAGTTTGGTTCAAAAATAGTGCAGTTCGGTTCAAAAATAGTGCAGTTCGAAAAACAATTTAGTTCATAACATTTCAATTCAGTTCATATTGTAGTATAGTTCAATTCAGTTCAGTTCAGTTTTTTGGAGTAGAAAATAGTTCAGTTCAATTCATCTAAACTATTTTTCAATTAAGTTCAGTTCAAGTAAACTAGTTTTCAGTTCAATCCAGTTGTTAACAATGCAGCGGAGTTCAGTAAATTATGTCCAACCCTAGTAATAACAAACAAGATAGAAACATGCCTATAATGAGCAAAAACTAATCAACATACATGAAAATGATCATGAAAATATCAGCTAATGAACGAATAAAGAAGAATAACAAACAAAGTAGAAACATGCGTATTAGTTAATGGATTAATATGACAATATGAACGCCTAATTAGAAAATAAGGTTAACTATTTTTATAATCAATGAATAAATGATGTTTTAATTATTATAAAATTACCTTATCAGCTTGAATTGGTTAGTACTTTCTGCTACGCAAGCTTAAGAACCATTTTCTTATTTAAGCATCACTTAAAAAGGACCTTAGTAGTTCATGAAGAACCAAATAAGGTTAACTTATAAAACTATGCTAGTCATACAATAAGAAAATATAAATTAAAATATATGTAGTATTAATTGCTATAAAGGTGTCTTAAAGGAGGGTAGTGGGGACAATTTGATGGATAAAATGCACAACAAAGCTAGAGATATTGACCATCCAACAAATGTTATTAGCGTTTCTCTCTAAGGGTACATATATAGTCCCATTAAGTAATAAAGTTCAATTGTTAATGAAAAATATAAAGCACTAGTATATATGTGATTTGGGGTAAAAACTTTTCCTTAAAAACAAAGAGAAGCAAGTAACCTCAATAAAAAATATAAAATTAATGTTGTAACTTGTTACATAAAGTAGAAAATAGCTCCCAGGTCAAGTCAAGTCTTATATTCAAGTCTTATATTATTGTATTAAATTTATGGCATAAATTATAAAGTATTAGTTTATCATATCTTCTGCAAAATTCTTAGTAATCATCACATTTTTATTTTATTTTTTGGACTATTCATTCCAATCCCCAAGGTACACAACCATAAGGAGTAACCCTAAAGAGGACGAGGAGGTACTCATCATCATCCTCCAAGGAAACTAGTCTCGAATAGATGACTCAGGTACCCGTCCTTGTCCTCCCAAGCAGTTAGTTTCAAGAGGCCAACCTAAGTACCCGTCCTCATCTCCTAGGTAGTCAATTCTAAGAGTCCAACCCAGGTATTCGTCGTCGTCCTCCTAGGCAAGTTGGCCCAAGTACTCGTCCCCACCTTTCCTAGGTAACTGAAGAGTAACTAAAAACCACCTAGGGCACGACCTAGTCGGATACGTGTTGGCCAAATAGAACGAGATGTACCTATACTAGGTGTTTGATTAAGTCAATCTAATTACCTATAAGGAAAGGTAACCCTAGGTTAAGTAATTTATCATGATTATCAAGGAATTGGGACTACAAAACCAAGGCCTAACTGGGTAAGGCCCATGAACCCCACTATAAAAGACACGTTTTATGAAATATATGATTACACTATTCATTCCAACATCAAAGTCCTGATTATCGAACTAACTTTAGCATCAGAGTGTCTTTTGTAGACACCTTCCGCTTGTTGGAGACAAGACACTTTTGAAGTGAAGACCGTGGAGCATAAAACATCATTTAGGAGAGACCTCACAGGATATATATCGTTCCCGTAAGAACATTTTTCTTTAACCTCAACATTTATTTTACATATATAATATGTGATTGCAAATTAATAAATAGCGAAAAATAAGATCTAAACTTGCATGAGTGGCGAGGGGTTTGGGGTGTATGGGTGTTTGTCCATATATGTATAAAAATACTCATACGCAAACATAGGTTGATGATTGCATATTTATGTCATCGTTTAGTCTTTTATTTTTAATTATTAATTAATTTTTATGCTTAAAAGATTGATTTTTAATTAAAAATTTTGATAATTAAATTTATTGAGCTTGTAAGATAAAAATGTCTTAAAAATTGTTTTTTAGTTGCATAAATTATTTTTGGATATTCTAATAAGGCTTGAAAACTGTTTTTTAGTTGCATAAAATAATATTAAGCTCATTTGAGGCGTGAAAATAAATTGATTAAGTTACAAAACACCTTCAAATAAGGCTAAAATTAATAAGTTCCTAAAAAATCACTTTTGTATCGCTTACATTACTTATACACTCCCTTTTTCCAAATAAACCACCAAAACCTATTTCTACACCCCTTAACCTACTAAATTTCACCCTTTCTACCACTCATAAAACAGCCTCAATTAGAGCTTGCCACATGGCCATGATCTACCATGTTTACATTTGTTCAATAATAAGGTGTCATGTGTCATAATCCATAATTTTTGGAGTTGGCCAACCAGATGACAACATGTCATCATCATATTCAACCTTCATCTCTCCCCATCAAACCAACTTAGTCCCACCGTGAGCCACCACAAGACTCATTGAAGCGTCCCTACACTTCGTCATGTAGAACCACCATACCAAATCACGAAAACTCTTCACCAGTAGAAAGCTACCCAATGTAGCACAATCAAACACCACATCGCGCAATCTCCATGCACAATTAATCACAAACCATGCACAAACAACCACAAATCCACGTCGAACAAACGAACAACAAATGACGTTCACTATAGCACTACACACCAATAACCACGAGTAACAACATGAACTCTTAGAGAAAGAAAAGTCTTATTCAGGAGAAAGAGAGAGAGAGAGAGAGAGAGAGAGAGAGAGAGAGAGAGAGAGAAAGAATGTGTGTGTGTGTGTGTGTGTCGAACGTGGCAACCTATCATTGCATAGTCAAAGGGTAAACTAAAAGGTAGTCATAGTCTAGTAAAATGGACAAAGCAAAAAGGATTAAAGTGCAAATCCTTCACGATTACAAAGGACTGATTTTGGGAAATTAGTGCAAATATTAGTTCATGATAATTTATCATATATCTTTAAGAAATTAATTTATTTAATTATATAAAAAATTATCAACAAACTATATTTTTCAAATAGTTTTAAAATTGATTATATCTCTCCAAATATTCATAACATGTATAAAGATAAATGATACTTATGATTACTTTAAAGATATTTGAGAGATTTCAACAACAAAAATACTAGATCCTAGCCCAATCAAGTCTTATATAAAATAGACCAAAGGGAAGCAGAAAGCACAACTTTAGAGTTTAGGAACCCTTTAGGGGAGGCTTAATTTCATCATCTCTCTCCACTTTCTCTTCTTTTATTTTGATGTTACTTTGATTTCAAGGAGTTCTAAGTTCCTAGGTTTGGTTCTACTTAATTTCATAATGGATTATAGGGTTAGATCAAAATAATTCCTTTATTATTTTTATTATTGTTGAGGTTTTAATTTATCTATGTCTTTTGTTTCTGAATCAAATAAAAAGTAATGATTTTACATTCTATATGCTTGTTAATCATATGAATTGAAAAGTTTTTAAATTCAACTCAGACTTTACTTTAATTTAATCATATGAGTTCAACTCCTCCGTGATTAAAACTTGAGAGTTATAAGGTTGGCTCGATAGGCTTGGAAGGAAGGGTATGAGAGGTTGTGGGTTCAACTCCCCCACTAACAAAAGATATTAACAAGTAACATTGGTCGATAAAAAAAATAAAAAATAAAAAAGTGTATAGAATAAATTCTTTTACAATGTAAAGATTATTAAACAGTTAATCACACATGCTCAATGCCACCAACAACTTCTCATTTTCTTCATCTAGGTCTTATTGTTTATATTTACATTGAATAATTTGATTGTTCATGTATTTCCATCTCTAAATACTTTTTCTTTACATCAATAATTATCTTACTTTGTATAAGGAAAGTTTAGATATAACTATTACAGTATTTGCATCTCTGAATTATCCATTTTTTCCTTTCTTGTATTTATCCTTCAATTTAAATTTCTTCATTCCATAATTCATATTACTATTGTAGCTTTAAAATTTATCTTCAAGATATTCTTCATATATTTTGCAATATTCGAAATATTTTCTTGCTCGTAATCAATCACAATCAATATTCAACAATATGTGCAATCTTCAATTCTTATATGTACTCCACCTAGGCGGCCTAATCAAACTACACGGCTAAACCCACCTACGTAAAGCCCTGCAAGCAGGTATCATTGAACTAGGGGCAAGCATAAGCGGCCTAGGCCGCTTACTTCAAAGGACAAGACGACATCTATCAACCATTCCAGACTTAGAGTATTTCAGACAAGGGCCCTAAGACCCACAATCATTGAACTAGGGGCATGGGCTAGGCCCAGGCCCACCTACAACTCAAACAATGGCAAGACCAAACATAATTAATAACTCTATAAATACACGTGGACCGCAGTAATTAAAGGTACACATTCATTAATCCCTTAATCATGAGATTTGACTTTCTGAGAATGTTTTGGATGACTTGATCGTCAGAGTCCTCTCCGCATGTAACCCCTCATGGTCCATACCGTGATACCGGTAGATGACATATGCAAGCTGAGGAGGAGCCAGCTCGAAAGATTACAGATTGAGATAAGGTGATATTTGTGTCTGACTTCTCTTATTTGTCTCCGTAGGAACATTATATAATCTTCAACCAACATAGATGATATTTAGATAATCTTCTTCTTCTTATTGTTGACTTGCATCATGAGAAAGTTGATATTCTATGTTAATTTAATCTTCATTTTCAACGTTCATATTTCCTTCACTTAATAATTTACCAGACTCAATTTTTTTTCTTTTATGATGTGTTGTCTGGTGCTTTAGTAGACTTAGTTCAGTCAACTTTGACTTTCTTGTGTTAGTCAATAAACTCATACTTGACTCCTCTACTCATGACATTTAGCTGATTATTTATTTGACTTCCAATTCGTCTAGTTTTACTTTATCTTTGTTTGTCTGCTTAGTACACTCATTTGGTTAACATACTCATCTTGGTTGACTTTAGTCATTTGATTAGTATAAGGTTCACTATCAGATTTGACTTGTCTAATGAGGCTCCTTATTTAGTCTTGTTAGAGCTGTCAAAATGGGTTGGAACCCGCGAGCCAACCCGGCTCACCACGGGTTCAGGCCGGGTTGGGTTGAAATTTTTTTATAAATTTCAATATAGGTTGATTTTTGACCTGACTCACTTAGAACCTGGCTCACTCGAGTTGAACCCGTGGTGAGCCGGGTGGCTCACCAACCCGCAAATAAAGGGTCACACAACTGTTTTTTGTTAAGTTGGGCTTTGCACTTGGGTCATATTAGGTTGTTTTTTTAGCCAACACATAGATAATTTGTATTTTTGTGATTTTGGTTTGTATTAAAGTTTATTTCGATTTTAATTAGAATTATAATTTAGTTTTGACTGAAAAAAATAAAAAAATAATATTTTTTTTAATTAAGTGAGCTCGTGAACCAACCCGTTTAATCCACCAACCCATGATGGGTCGGGTCGGGTTCAAATGTTTTTGGCTTGCTAATAAGTGAGCCGGGTTGGGTTGGCTCACTAAGTGATCAACTCGTGGTAGGTCGAGCCGGGTCAGGCCGGGTTACTCGTTTTGACAACTCTAAGTCTTGTATGGTTAACTTTTTTAACTTGACCTGTCTACTATTTACTTTAATACTTGTTTCATTTAATCTATACACTTTCATTTCTAATGAAACTTGCTTCATGAAAACATATTAGATAATAATAATCACAGTTTATGATTCACATGTGTTAAATAACGTCTAACTAATATATAGTTTAGTGATGGTTTAATTTCTTCTAATCTTTCTTTATCCAGTCTTTGCATAAGTGCATTCTATTTATTTCTTTGCCTAAATTGGGACTTAGATATACTCGAATTATTCTAATTATATGTTTTCTTTTCTTTATAGATTTTGTTCTCGTCAAAACCTTCTTAGTAGTACTAGCGTCTAATGTAGTTTGTATCACCTAATTCTAACAATCTTTTTGTTTGTAGTGATGACAAAATTATAAGTATGAAACGTAACAATTAGCTCATAATTGTAATTCCAATATGATATCTCTGTTATTAAAACATTTGGATTGTTAGTGTAAATTAATTCAATTATGACAATTGTTGTAGTTATGCTACTTTTTGAATTATGACAACCTTGAATCTATCAATTATAATTGTTAAAAATATTTCTCTCTTTTTAACATAATAGATCATATCATAATACTCTTAAGCATATGTTTTAGTCTTATTTCTCCTCCCTTTTTGTCAATTAAAAAAACTGTTAAGATTAAAGAAAAACAAAGAACTTGAAATAAAGTCAATCAGCAAGAATAATAAACACTCAAATCAATTGATTCAATCACAAATAAGAAAATATATGATAACTCAATGACAATTACTGCATAGAAATAAGAATGTACTTAGTTTTTTAAAAAAACTTAAAACAAATTAAAGTGTATTCGAAGTAAAAGAATATTTAAAGGCTTAGGGTTTTGAAAGTCTGGTTCAAAAGTGGAAGAAGTCTTGAGGTTTTGAATTAAATGAGCGAGAGTGGACATCATTTGAGTGGTGAAGGGTTCAACAAATTGTTCCAGTCCCTTTATTTGCATTTCTTCCATTTATTTCATCTTTTTCTCTAGAATAGCTTCCACGATTTCATATATGTTCTTGAGTGGGTGGTTGTTACTTACTTTAACTTTTCAGCCACATTCGAACAATACACAAAGCTTTTCTTTTCATCTTGAGAAGTTCTATGGATGATGTTGACTAGAGTCAACAATAGTCTTAGTGAGGAATTAGGGAAGGCAACGCTCAGTAGAAAATAGTTATTTGTAATCAACATCTTTGAGCTTGCAATACCCTCTGTTTCGTTTTGGTAATGATTTCATATAGCTACTTACACTAAAATTCTTATCCTTAGGAAACACAATCGTCACATCATCAGGAGAGAAACTATGTGTTAGAGTGATGAAGGCGATGGATGCCTTGGTGTAGTGATGTCCCTTTACTCTGGGTACAACTTCATCATAAACATATGATGGGGATGTTTTATATCAAAGAATTTGTAATTTTTCATCGAAGTAATTTTTTTCGAAGTGTATTCATAACATTGAATACATGTATTCAAAGTATGTATACATGTTTCATAACAAATGTCCAAATTTAATAAAACTACATAAAAGACTACCTAGATATTTATCTATAAGTAACTTCATACGTTAGGTTCACAACTAATTACCTATGGATTAGACCATAAGTAATTATGTAAGTATACATCCATATGTAATTATTTACAAATACATTGGTAATTAATAGCTATGATAAACTTCTTGTTGCTTATAAATTTAATCAAGACTCGATTTCCTCATTTAAAATTAACTACTGTAGCAATCTGAGGATCGATCCAAATAATAGACAAGGGAAATAATTGAGGTTTTGAACAAGTCTTGTGAAAAGGGAGGAAATATACCAAAATATACTTAAATTAAAATTGAAACAAATTTAAAATGCTAAGGATATAGGAGAATGCAATACATGAACTATAATGCGCCTAAGGTGTTTAATGAAAAGTTAGAACTAACTATGTGTGCCAATGTAGGAATATGCAATGTAGTGATCCTAAATTCAATCTAACTATACAAAATGTCTCTAACACCTCATTGGAACTCAATTGAATAAGGAAAACGAATTACAAACTCAAATATTTAGAATTCTAAAATATGAAAAATTCCCGAGAGAAGTTCATCCTCAAGAGCATAGGGCAACCTTCAAACTCGAATCAAAATGCGTGAAATGGAAATGTAATGATGCAGAACATCTAGAAATAGTCTATATTGATTATAGGAACAAAAATTATACAAAACGATCAAGGAGAACTCAAAATCCTAAATCAAGAACCTTAATTAAAGGTAGAAACGAACTTAATCATGAATGATGAATTGGATGCAATGAATGATAAATTGAATGTGCAAATGGTTCAAAAACAATATGTATAACATCACAAAGGTATTACAAACGAGAAATGAACACAGGATCCACGAAAATTATCGAAAAAAAAAACAAAGAGGAATGGAACATTGGTTCAACTTTGCAAAAGAGAAATTCATGACTCAACTTGATGATTTATGTATGGTTGATCATAATCAAACGACCTTTGATATCTAAATAGGATGAACTACACATCCTCTGAAAGTTCAACTCGTCTCCAAGTCAAATCCAGTGTTATTTTAGATCAACATCACTCAATCATTCAAAATTAAATCATGAATTCATTTCATTCGTGAATAATAGAAAGCATGGTGATTAATCGGTAAAGATGAAAGGAAAACAATAATCACATATCAAGAAACATGTTCACAACAATTATATTCAGTAAAACGAAAGAAGTACCTTACAAACTAATCATAACTAGCAAGAACAATGGTACATAGAAAAGTGAAGAAAAATGATGAAGAACAATAACAAATGGTTTTGTGTTGGAGAAGAACGAAAATGTGTTTCGTGTGGTGGAGGAGAGGAATGGTGAATGATGTTTGTGGTGTGCTCATATGAGGGAGCTCTAGTTTTAGCACTAAAAAAACAGAACCAGAACTTGTTACTAGTTGTACAAGTTTTAATAACTACTAAACTACAACAAATTTGCCTATCTACTTTTACAATTCTACTTGGCACTTGGGTGACCGATTTCCCAACAATTGTGCCATTTCACTCTAGTTCATTTGCTCATGTTTGGTGATGCTTCCACATCGACTACCTTTTACAATGGGTGATTAAGTCTAGCTGGCTCACAGTAGCTCCAAACTGTCACTTAAAGGCTTTTCTTCAAGTTAGTCTTGTATGGCTTGAGTTCTACTTCATTTGTCATCATGACAACAACTTTTCTCACTCAATTTCCTTTCAGCAGCTCCAATATGACCCTCTACCTATTGTTCCACTAAGAACACAAGTTAGAATTTACAAAACCAAATTATATTATGCCTACAATTTACTTAAAAGAGTTAAATGTACAAAAATGAGATTTAAGAGTGTTATGCATCTATGGAGCACGTTTCAGCCATCTTAGAGTTAGAACAAGTGTGTTTTAATGTCGTACATTGACTTATTTTTACCTACAAAATCATTATATTACTCAAGCCTTTAAGCAAAATTAATAGTGAAATTACATGTAGATTCAGAGTCCTCTTATTCTAAAAAGTGTTTTGATTAACATCATGAGTGGTGTAACAGTTGTTTAAACATGTCAAAAATGTTTATACATAATTATAATCATATTGGGCCTTTCAAAATTATGAGGCATTCAAAGTTTGTGTGTAATATTACAAAGGTTGATTGGTGTTCTCCAACTCTGGCCATTGTTAAATGTAATGTGGTTTTCCTTCTTTCTTTGGACACGCTTTAAACTTTCAAACTGAAATAATGATTGATCCTAGTTATTGAGACAATTGTGTTTAAAGGATGAACTTCGTTATGCTTTAAATGTGATTCTATTTTTGTTTTACATATTTTTAAAAATTTTAGGATGGTGTCTCGATCTACTTGAGGTAAATGTTTGAGCATATAAACATTTCTCAATCTTACTACTTCTCATCGTTTTAGGAAGGTTTTTCTCGAGGATACTGGTTTGATACTATCCCAAATCTTAATTAATGAACCAAATAAATTCGACATGGATTCTTTTTTTATCTAATTTAAAGTGTTTAACGTTGTGATTCTAGTACCAAGACAAACTTAATGATCAATTCACTTATATTTTGATTTAGAAACACAAATGTATTCAAACAATTGAGTTCTTTCTTAATGTAGGTCTTAATCAATAATTCGTGCATTTATCTCCACCGATCATATTTTTTGTATTTTATTTTTAAAGATGGAATGGTGGATGAATAAAAAAGATAAAATGGAGAACAATAATTGAAGATGAGAGTGGAGATGTAGGTGTTGCAGGAATGTAAATTGCAATAAAGTAAATTACCAAGGGTAGAACAAAAACTAGTAAACAAATTAACAAAAATGGTGAACCAAATTATTACAACCAACATTGGCTTGGCCATTTTTCGTATTTGCGGCAATAATTTGTTTCCCCAAATTTACATTTGAACTACCTATTTATATTTTTACCTTTTTTTCTTCTAGAAGTTACACTACAAATAGAATAAAAGAAAAAATTACATAAAATAAAGTAACTACCTAAAACCACCCATATTGTGCTAGGTTTACCCATTCTTTCCTATTTTGAGACAGTTTATGAATTACTTACGCCTTTGGAGGGCCTCTCAACACTACATTTTCTATGGAGTCATTCTCAAATTTCCCACATTCCAACACCACCAAACTCATCAATCAATAGATGAGATACGAATGGAATTTTGATGCAATGTTGGAAAAATCTATTGACCATGCCCTTCTGCCCAGAAAACAACCTATCTAAGATGGTTCTATAGGGTCAACGATGTTTACCGGACCCATTGGGAGAAGATTGGTATTTTCAATATAATCTAGTGTTCCAAGCACAACCTATATTTCCTTAACATTAACATGTTTAGCGTTGTTGTCCATCTTTATATCAAGGAGCTTAATGCACTCGAGTTACCTTGTGGCCCTACACCCCACTTTATTTGATGTTGTCACTATTACGTGCCTTAAGCCCTTGATTAAACCTACCATGTAGTTGCCTTCCCATGACACTACCTTTGAGACCAAAATTCGATGGCATGAAAAAGCTTATGGCCACTTCCTAGAAGAACATTTCATCAGGGACCCTTCTGTCACGAAATTAACACCTCTGCCCACTCTCAATCCACTCGAACATAACCTTCTAAGTGAAGGTTACAAACCAATTTCAATATGCAATTAAGCAATGCATACATCCATGAATTTGTGACAGCCAAGCTACAAACATTAAGCATGAACATAACCCAACCTAGAACATATACACCTAATTTGTAAATTAAGCATAAACAGAACAAGCATATATATTCCACGAATTCAAGATAAAGAAATGGTAGAAATATCGAAACCGACATGACCTCAAAGCTTCATTGCATTTTTCTTCAAATAGTCAATACATGGACTTTAGCAAGCCATGGAAATGGAGCAATAAAACAGTTGTAAATGAAATTGCCTCATGGAGAATAATAAAAAACGTAAATAACCAAAACAGAACATCAAATCCTCAGTTAGGTCATATGGAAACATGAATGGAAGAACAACACAAGATTATTAAAGCTTCTTGGAAACAAAAATGGCTTTTGTAACATAGAAAACATAAACCCCATAGATAGGTGTTGTTCCAAGTGATTACAAATCCGAAAATGAAAATACCCAAGCTTCCAAATGTGCAAAAAACTTAAAACCCACAATGCGTGCAGTCAATAATGTATAAAACATGAATAAAGAGTGTTAAAACATGAAAACTAGGTGGGAGCCTCCATGGGTTACCATACAAAGCTTTGAAATGTAAAAATGGAGTATGAGGAAGAAGGTGAAGAGCGAATTCAAAAATGCAGCCTTAAATCTTGTGGTCACATCCATTCAGCCACTCAATATTACAAAAATGCCACTACATGCTTTAGAATTACAAAAATGTCACTATAAACCCAAAATGTTGGCCTAGTGACGTGGACAAGCTAATTGACATGGTGCAGATGTGGGAATGTTGTGGGAATGATATGAAAACTCTCTTTTCATCTTAAGATTAGTGTCCAAGCTCCAAAATTGTTTCATCTAAAATACCTAAAAATAATTACAAACAAAAATTTGACCAAATAATCTCAAATTATTAAAAATTCAGAATAATGACCCAATAAAGCTCAATAAATGAAAATGCACTAAGGATAGACAATTAAGCAATAAACATCCATCAAAATGGGCACTGAAAAGGTAGTAGAATAGAAGAAAATAATGACTCATCACGTTATTGCCACATATTTTGACTGATATGTTGAAAGTGTGACAATGGGTTGTTTCTTTGAACTCCATGAGAAAGAATATCCTCCCATGAAATATATAAAGCAACTGGTTCTATTTATATCATTGATATCTCTAGCATAATCACTATCACAAAATCTATGGAGTTTGTAATCATTAGAAAATGAATAAAATAACTGATAGTCAAAAGTAACTTTTAGATAACAAAGTATCCTCTTAGGAACTTTCATATAGGTAGAAGTGGGAGACTCCATCAATTGACTTACTACTCCAACTGCGTACAAAATATCGAGATTTGTAGATATTAAGTATCTCAAACTTCCATGAGGCCTTTGAATAAAGTGAGATTCTCTTTCTCTTCATCTTAAAACTTTGATAGCTTCATCCCACTTTCCATGGGTGTATTATGTAACATCACGACCGAATATTACTAATTTAAAAAAAATAAAATATAAATAAATACAAACTTGCATTTATTATTATTATCTTTCCCAAAATTGCGGGAAATTTTAAACATTTATTAAACTCATCCAATTAAATCACAGTGTTCCAATAATCCATACTAGTTCATATTCTAGTAAAAATACAGTTTACAAAAATTTGAAAATAAAATGATAGTAAACTTCCATAAAAAGTTTTCCCACGCTAGCCCATCTCCAGCTTTATGCCTCACCAGCATCACTTAGAACATCATTTGCTCCTGTGTGACAAGTCACACGATCATCGCCAAATACACACAAAAAGGGAGAACTCATAACAATATAAATATACAATTAATAAAAAAAAGATTCACTGCAAACTACTTTATTTTATCTAAATTGCTTAATCTTAACAATCGATACCCAAGGATTTCAAATCATTGTCTCATTATACAAATGAAACTATTAATCCATTTACCCATGCTTCCATGACCCTGCCCGCTCATGGCCCAACCTCTACGAACCTCCTCGCTTGTAGTCCAAATCTAAGGACCTCCCCGCTCGTAGTCCAACACACGTGATCCAACAACTACGAACCTCCTCGCTCGCAACAGGTCTCAAGTGTGAGAATGGAACATACGAACCTCTCTGCTCGTATCTTCACACGAGAGCATCATAATATGAACCTCCCCGCTCATATTATCACGTATTCATCACTAGTCATGAACCTACTCGCTCATGACACTGTCCAGCATCTCCTAGTCCAAGTCCACATCTCAATACATCAAAACGAAATTAAGAAAAGCACATTGCACTATACAAGGTACATACTCAAGATGGTCTTAGGGATTCCAATGCTTCCATGAACCTGCCCGCTCGTGATCCAACTCTACAAACCTCTCCACTCATAGTCCAACTCTATTGATCTCTTTGCCCGTAGTCCAACACGCGTGATTCATCCAACTATGAACCTCTCCGCTCGCAGAAACTCTCAAGTGTGGGCATGAAACATACACGAGAGTATCACTAATATGAACCTCCCCACTCATATTAACCATGCATTCCATCACCAATCACGAACCTACCCACTCGTGATACGGTCAAGCATATCCCAGACAAGGACCAACAGACAAAGCCATGCAAAAAATATCACAAATGCACCCTACCACTGCACCATGGCCTGGCGGAGCCTAAGCGTCGTCAGGCAAAATGGCAGTGTAGACCGCTTGACGATTCCATATCACCATCGAGTGCCACAACACATAAGACTTCCATGTTTCCTACTATCGTGCGGTGGTCCACTCTACATCGCTAGGTGCTACACCAGTAATGTCACACTATTGGTTTTAGGTACTCTAATTCAGCTCCTAGCATCCAAGCATTCAATTCTTAAATATCCAGAAATCAAAATACACATTCATATACTCCAAATTACAACATCACAACACATATGCATCGTTCAAGTATAAGCACACATTCCTCTCTTTTATAATTCATATATACTCAATCTTAAATCAATGCCAAAATTCAATTTGAACCCCAGAGTAAACCATGCTCATATGAAATTATGAAATAATAAGGCAATATGCACACAACTCATTTATTCATACGAAGCATATAGTAACTACAAGAACCCGCTTTTTACCAATTCCTTATGTCAAATTAAGATTAACATCAACACTTAGTCATTTAACTCACATATATTCAAATTGATACAATTGCACAATTACACAACTCATACACTACATATGACACAATCAAAGCTACATACTTATTTCGCATGCCCCCGCAATCCCATTACATTTAAAGCATGATTATCATGTTCCCATACTTGCCCAAAACCCATCTTGATCATGCAATACTCGGTCATAATGATATCATCAATAGTGGCCTTTTTTACACACTTATAACATCAAACATTCGAGCTAACACACACACACACACGCACACACACACACACATATATATATATATATATATATATATATATATATATATATATATATATATATGTGTATATATATATATATATATATATATATATATATATATACACACACACATATTCACTAATCAAGATCATATCAGCACTTAAGCACACTTAAGCATCTATCACTAATCATACTCTTAGGGAATTCAAACCAACAATCATGAGTAACATAGACCTCCAATTCAAATCTCCACCATTCAAAGTAAAGAAAAACATGTTATGGATCACTTGTCAAAATTTCACTTAAATTGGATGGTTAAGGAACCGAAAAATGCAATTTTACGAAAACTAAGCAGACTAGAAAAATCGTAGTCGCCTAGTGACTAGATCTTGTTACCCAACGGTAGGAAACCTGGTGCCTAGCGGTAGGAAACCACTGCTCGGTACTCCCTGCTACGCAAAAAATTCAAAAAACTATTTTTCATGAAAAGATGGATATTCCACACCTCCAAAGCATCCAAATACATTATCTACTCATACAATTTATAAAGCACACGTACAAAGATATTAAATAACTCCTCAAAACACCAAAACATGTGACAAAAATCAACCACAATTGTAGAACTAGGAAAGTCCAGTTTGCGTCACCTAGCGTTTTCGACCCAACCACTAGGTAGTTCATCACCAACTCAGAAAAACAACACATAATTCATGGATCGCATGGCCAACCTTCAATGCTGCCAGACGGTTTCTGAAAAAATTCCAGAAACGTGAAAACAGAGAAGGTTTTTATCATACCATGGCATCACAAGCACACATTATACTACGCAAACATCATAAAACAATTATACACATAAAGGAGCTCCTCTAACCTGAATTCCTTACTCAAACTTGATAATTTGGAGTCTCCAATTGATTAATTGCGGCCTCCTTTGTTACCAGTCTCACCCCTTGCTGCAACGTCTCACCAATTCACGTTTACACGTTTAGAAACTTTTCCTCCCAACACTCACTATTGACAATCTCAAAAACCCCCCTTTTTCTTCCTTAATTAGTTTCTTAACTCTACCTTAATTAAGCTTAATGAAAAAAAAACGAAATTTAATTTTTAATGTTGGTAATTGCCATTCAAGGCCATTACTTCATGGTTTCCCAACCTATCCATATGCTCCTCAAGACGGCTAGGGTTGGTCTGGCTCTTCACATTCATGCCAAAAAGAATTTTGGCAAAAAGAAAGTTTAATTCGTGGTTAACAAAGTTTGACCACACAACCACATAATTGTCAAGTCCATGCACAACCAATCAACCAATTCATGTTTCATGATAAGTCCTATACATTTATGATTATATTATCACTCATCATGAACAAGCATATTACCAAAATAATAAAAAATTAAAATAACACACAATTTATCAGGCATAGGACTCAAACCCAAGTCCTCTCAACACAGTCAAGTACTCTCAACCAATTGAGCTAGTATTATTCCACATCATAAAAGCCAATATTAATTACCATAAAGGTTCCCACTACCCGCATTTATTAAATAATTATTTATTTAATTATTTAAATTTCTCAGGTCTTACATATTCATTGGATTACAATCAAACATTTTAAATTTCTTCAAAATCTTTGTTGCATAACTTTCTTGAGAAATAAATATGCCTTCTTCCAATTGTTTAATCTCTAAGCCCAAATAGTATGACATCAGCCCTAGGTCTATCATCTCAAACTCATATGAGATCACCTTCTTGAATTCTTCGAACAAGCTTGGATTGCTGCCAGTGAATATGAGATCATCCACATTGACAAAGAATCAAAATATCTCCAGTATTATAAGTTTTAATACAGAGAGCATACTCGTTAAGACATCGAACAAAGCCATTATCTTGAAAGTACTTGTCAATGCGGCTGTTCCATGCCCTTTGTGCTTGCTTTAATCCATACAAAGGTCTTTTAAATTTTAGATACTTATCTTCAAGTCTTTCATTCACAAAGCCCAAAAGTTTATCAATATAGACTTCTTCTTTTAGATAGCCATTCAGGAATGCAGACTTCACATCAGGTTGATAAATCTTCCACTTCATTTTGGCCACCAAAGAAATCAACAAATGGATTGTATCCATGTGAGAGACAGGTGCATAAACTTTATCATAGTCTACTTCATGCTTTTACTTGTAGCCTTTTGCAACTAGTTGTGCTTTGTATCTTTCTACCTCTCCACTAGCATTCTTCTTTGTCTTGTCTATCCATTTTAATCTAATTGTTTCATGACCTTTGGGAAAGAGTTATTAATTTCCAAGTGTCATTTTTTTTTATTAACTTGATCTCCTCTTCCATGGCATGTCTCCACCTTTTATCTTTCACGACTTCCTCAAAATTCAATGGTTCACAATCTATTTGAATGCAATATAACCCTTTAAGATTACAAGTGACTTCATAAGATCTCTCATAGATTTCACGTATGTCTCTTTTCTTCCTTGTCCTTTCACTCGTACTTTCTTCTTTTGCATGAGATGTAGTTGATAGAAGGGGCAAATGAGAAAGAGGGGCATCTTGAATTATAGTTTCTTGATTTTCTCCCTATTCTTCAAGATATGGAAGAAATTCATAAGTCTTTGCTTCTTGAGCATCCCAATTCCATGTAGTTTCTTCACCAAATTTGACATCACGTGATACGATCCTTACTAGAAAGAACAATTAACATAACAATAAAGAACGCGGAATAAAATAGAGATGGAATGTGCCACAATCTAGTAGATTGATAAGAAAAGGAAGATTTTCCATAAAGTGGTCCCTTTTTGATAAGAACTGTAACATCTCGTCAGAATATTACAGGTTTATAAATAAAATGAAGAAAATAAAATTACTCAGCGCATTTAAAAATACCTCATTTTCCCAAAGCGCGGGAAAATTTAAAATTTATTAAATAAACAATTAACGTTCGTAACAATCCGGGTTAAAACCAAAAGGACAATGTTATAAAATCACCCATCAGGGTTTACAACTGTTTTCAAAAGCAATAAATAAAACATAAGAGTTCCCCCAAGTCGAACCCCTCTCCACGACTAAGCTGCACCTGAGCCACCTGCATCATCAACATCTGCTCCCGTGTACTACGTACACGATCATCGCCAAATACACGCAGATAGGGTGAGCTTAGCAGATAAATCATATATATTACAGATATGTACATGTTCATATACACACATATTACCATACGTAACTTGAATTTTCCACATTATTCTATCCTTTAATTCCTAGCATCTGACCCTCAATCAGATCATTTGTGTTCTACATCATCTAAGGCTTGCTTCAAGGTGACTTGCTGCCATACTTATCGGCCACAACCGATAGAGCACGTGCGGGAAAACATGCTACGGATCATACACCGTAACGCCAGGTAGAGTTCCCATATACGAACATAGTCCGTATCGTCCCAAGACTACCAAACTCGTCAGCTAACAACTAAGGAGGGCAATCTATCTGGACCCATCCGTACTGGCCACAACCAGCACACTCACACCGGCAACACTCGCCAACCCGAGTCACAACTCAAGGGTTCCTTGTTTTCATCCGTCATCCCGAGCCATAACCTATTAATTGCTCTTGGATCCTTTACCAATAAGAGGTTGTCAAGCCTATTACACTGTTTACTCTCTTATTCGCAATATTTGGTAAATTTTGTAAACCCCATTGTACCCAACTTACTCAGTACTCAAAGTCTCTACTACGCCATAGTATAGGAATACCTCTAATCTCGGATATCACTACTTCCTAAGAGGATTCTCACCCTTATAGTTCATACACGACTCCATCATCAAACCCTCCCAAATACCCCAAGTTTCCATCTATTGATCTTAACCCAATGGAACTAGAATCAACCTCAGTGCACGACAAACTCAACCTGTAGCAGCGCAGCCACTGCGCTGGCGCCTGGCGGCCAGCCCCCGTGCCGCCAGGCGGTGCTTATCATCTGGACATTTTTTCCAGATTTCTCCTGCATTCAAAACCCCATCATTTCTCCATCTTTGAGAATTCCCACTACAATGCAATCCAGACCAAGCACAATCATGACAAATCCATAATTAATCACCTTAACCATTCTTCCTATGTCCAATTTACGGTAATTCAGTTCAAATAGTAATCAAAGATATCACACCTTCAAACCCTAACCTATACACATTGTTCCATTCATTTCAGTCACTAATTAGGTGATTATACCTACTGTTGGATTACCATTATCACTCTATAAGCTTTCCCACTAACTTATGCCTGATCAGATTTAACCCAGAAATCCAGAAAACCCAAAACGAGTAAAACTGCCCCGCGCCGCCTGGCGGTTCAACTAGTTCCGCCAGGCACTTCATCAGGAACCCAAAAAATAAGGCTAAAACACTTGTGTCGCCTGGTGGCCGGGAATGTGCCGCCAGGCAGTTCCTCTTCCAGGAACCCAAAAAACACTCACACAGGCATGCGCCGCCTGGCGACTATGTAGAGCCCGCTAGGCGGTTTCTGGAAATTTTCCAGAAATCCAAATTTCACGAAGACAACAGTGATTATGCATCCAGGCTATCATATTATTCATGAAATTAAATAATAAAACAATCAGAAACGGAGTCCAGCTCCCCTAACTTGGAATTCCTTCGCTTAATTTGAAATACTTGAGATCTCCCAACAATCACCAATGGTCCTCCTCTTGGCTTCCCTTCAACCAGCCCCAAAACTCTCTCCCACTCACTAATCTCAGTAATTTTTATGCTTTGTTTCTGGTACCACTTCTAGTATTGTCAAACCCTTTCAAAACCTCCACTTTGGCCTTTTAAATGGGAACTTAAGGTTAGGGAGAGGGTTAAAAACAATCTACCACTTAATTTTGAACGTTAATGACCATTCAATCTCCCATTATGGAGTGTTTTTATAGCCACCCTTAGCTGCTACTTTCTCTAGGGTTTACGCTAACTCTTCACCTTCATGCCAAACCCAAAACTAGCAAAAAGAGTGTCTAATTTGGGTTTCCGAAGACTTGAACCCATACCCATGCAATTGCCAAATCAATATCAACCATCATGTCAATTCATATTTCTTGCTAGAAATCACAATTCAATCATCATAACATACCAGAACATGTTTTCATAGATTTAAATAATAAAACAATAATACAAAAGTTAGCATACATAAGACTTGAACCCAAATCCTCTCACATAATCAAAGTACTCTCAACCACATGAGCTAGCACTTTTCCACATCATACCAATCATAATTTAATATCATAATTATTTCCCCTCCCGCATTTATTAATTAATTATTTATTTAATTAATTAAATTCTACGGGTCTTACAAGAACTCAATCAAAAGGGTAGTCGCCACAATAAAAAATAGATAAGTCTAGATGCGACAATCCAATCCAAGATTGATAAGTTAAGACGCCACGATAGAGATTGATAAGTCTAAAGAAGCTTCGCCACAAAGATCCTTGTCTTTGATAAGAACCTAATAATATTGACGCCACAAAGATCCCCGTCTTTGATAAGTCAAAGAAGATTCGTCACAAAGCTCCTTGTCTTTGATAAGAACCTCGAGACCTAAGCCAAGGACCAAGAGAATCCTCCCTTGATGAAATAACTTTATTAATGACTAAAAAATGATTAGAATTTTTGTAGACATTGATATTTATAGTCCTTAAAAGATAAAAGATAAAAACTAAAAAGAAAAATATCAAAAGATATCCATAATATCAAAAGATATCAAAAGAGATCCAAAAATATCAAAAGATATAAAAAGATATCCAAAATATCAAAAGATATCAAAGATATACAAATATATCAAAAGATATAAAAATATATCAAAAATATCAAAAGATATCAAAAATATCAAAAGATAACAAAATATTGAAAGATGACAAAAGATAAAATAAAAAAAAAGATAATATGGATCATTTACATAATTAAATTTAATTCTATAAATTATTCTGTAATTGTATAATCTTCATGTCTTCATGTCCTTTTAATGTTAAAAGATCTTCCTCAAATTATCTTTCTTGTTTCGGCACATGGGTGTAAGTTATACTCCCAAACGCAAATGACTAATACTAGGTTTCCTTGCACTCCATGCTTCTTGAGGAGTTTGATCTTTGAGATTGAACGTTGGAGATCAACTAGATAAATAGATTGCACAAGAAACAACTTCAGTCCAAAACTCCTTGGGCATATTTTAAACTTTCAACATGCTTATGGTCATGTTGAGAATGGTTTTGTTCTTTCTTTTGACTACTCAATTTTGCTATGGTGATCTAAGAACACTCACTCAATGAACAGTCAAACGGTTTGAGTCATGTACCCATTAATAGAGATAAGACAATGGTTTTCACTAAAGATGATAGAAGATAATGTAAGGGTTATATTAAATTAGCATGACTACGATCATGTACTTCCCCTTTGTTAGAGAATTTTTCTTACAAATCTTGGATTTAAACTAAATTTGGCTGGTTTACGTTGATATTATTTGTATTGAATTATACTTAATTAACTTTTATTAAAATGTATAACATGCTAAATATTTTTTTGTAGTATATAGTAAATTTTCCAAACTGTTAAATTTATAGTGGAAGATAATAGGATATAAAAATATTTTAAAAAAATAAAATCATAATTTTTATAAATTAAAGTCGTTATGATCTTGTTTCTATTTTTTTTTCTTCCTCACATTCAACTAGAACCATTGATAAAATAAGTGAAGACTAAGAAATTCGATAAAATAATTGTAAATTATAATAAATAAAATGTGCGATTAAGTTTACTTGCAATACTATGTCAAAATCGAGATTTACGCGTTATTATATTATAAATAGTAACATACAATGTGTTTTTCTTTTAAATAAATGTGGATCTAATCCTTTAAAAATTATTCGTTTGTTTTCATTGTCTTATTCAAAGTATTTACTTTTTACTTCTAAAGTAATTAGAATTAAAATTTAATATACACAGTTGAAAATAACAATAAGCTATAGCCTTTTTAAATTAAAAGGATATATAGAGATAACATAACAAAATTAAAGAATTTACCTAGCTAGTTCCTTCTTTATGATCACTTCTTAATTTAAAATCAACAATCTTTGACACAATGGCCTTAGTCTAAACTAGCAATTAATTAATTCGATAGGATTGATAGAGACTGATATGTACACACAAGAACCAACTGGTAATGAACACCAATGTATGTGTTAAAATTATTAAACGAACAAATACAGGCCCACAAGCTCTAAATACGTATATACACCCCTCCAGCGATACCAAAACAATAAATGTACGTATATGTATGTATGGTATAGACTGAAAAATGAAATCAATAAATCAGATAGAAACAAGTGTATCTATATACATACACCTGCGTGCAGAAGATAACTAAGTGGTTGGTTTATTCAGCCCAGAGGTCGTTTATCGGTGGCATCTCTCGGAGTAACCTATCGAAATCCTTAAACGACACATCTCTCATCAAAAACGACCTCGGTACTCCACCTTTGTCGTGTCTATTTCTTTCGGCCTTTGCTCCGGAAGTGTCGGAATCTTTACCCGTAAGCTTCTGCACCACAGATTTGAAGCTGGTGGCATCGGTTTCAACGTATTGGGTGTTGATTATGACAACCTTCACGGGTCCCCTGCTGCATCCCCCAGTAGCCATAGTAGAAAAAGATGAGTTTTTTTTGTTTTTTTTTTCTGTGAGAAATTGAAGGAATTGAGTAGAGTGAGTTTGGAACAAAAGGGGTTGAATAGGGTGTGAAGCAAACGATGTTGGAGTTTGTGTGTATGAAGGGTTAATGTTTGGCGTTGTTTATATAATATGGGTGGGTTGTATTTGACGGCTGAAAAAGGCGAGGAGATGAAATGAGTTGACCGTTGGTGCCTGTGCGAAATGAGGGGGAAGGTGGGCATATGAAAAGGGAGATATGGTCAAGTTACGCAATTTGATAGCTAAGGAAGGAAGCTAGAAAAACAAATTTAAGGTCGTGTGCCTTATTATGTTCCTAAGTTCAGGATGGATAAAGTCAGAATGGGGGGCACAAAAAGCTGTTCTAGGTCCACAAAAAGCTGGTATTTTTCAAAATTATAAACAATAATCGAAGTTTTTTTTTTTTTTCGTTTTGTTTAATATGTTTGGATGAAATTTGGTGTTGCGTGTTTCCTCACACATTTTTTGGTTTGGTCTTTGTATGTTTAACAAGAGTGTTTCTTTTTAAGGTAGCAAAACATTATAGATAAACATATTTTTTGAAAAATATAAATTGGCTTCTTTATTTGATTGATATAGGAAAAATTAAATGGGACCATTGGGAAAAAATTAACATGTACTTTATACGTGTAGAAAGTGGTTATAAGTAAAAATTTTAGAGAGAAAACGTTGTATACACTAAACGAAACAATTTTAGTATATATATTACTAACTGAAATAGAAGCTTATGTAATGTAAAACATAAAAGTATTTAATTTTAAGAAAACAAGGTTGAAATCAGTAGAATATATCAATAAAATCAATTATTGAATTTTTTTTTCTTCTATGTAATAGCATATACTACAGATTTGTATGGACAAAATAGGATGGGAAAAAGTAAAATTTATCGTAATGATTTATGAGTTTTGAAAGGAACATGTGAAAGTTAGGCTGTTGTTTAGACTAATATTATAAAACATTAGGAGAAATATTATATATAGGAGAAAATTGGATGAGAAAAACATTTCATTGGTTTGAGTGGATAAAACTTATTGAAAAAAGTAATAAGAACTTACTTGAAAAATACTTGCTGTGAGAAGTTCAATAATTTCTAAAGGAAAATATTAATTGATTAGAAGAGTTAATGACTCCTCAATAAATGTATGGAGAAAAATTTATTAAGAAAAGTAAAATACATTTTATTACGCGTATTGTCTAAAAAACAATTACCCTTTCACTTTTTTCTACATGTTTTTTAAAAGATATTTCAATTATTTTTTAAATAAACGTTGTTGTTGTTATGAAAATTTAAAAATATTTAAGAAGATAATGTGTTAGATTTAAAAATATTTGATAATTATTATTTTTATATATTTTATGATATAATTAAATAATTTAATTATTTAAAAATATAAAATAAAATATCTAAAGATATATTGGTTCCAAATATCATAGAGACTATTAAATTATTAAAGTTTTTTTTGTTGTTATTATTTATCCCCCTCCCACCCTTTTCTCCCTTTCTGGCTTAGTCAAAATGATTTTAGCATACATCAGTTTTTCATTTTTTTATGTTTTTTTTGTTTTCTTCGTGCAATGTTTACTTTGATTTCTTGTAGTTTAGATAATCCGTGAGCATAACGTAGCTTCAATTACAACAAACATATTTTAAAATAATTAATCAAAAAACATTTATGCAACTAAAATTTATTTTTAACATATATTTTTTTTTATCTCAAGCTCATTTAGTTATCTTAGAATAAATTCTAATTAAAACAATATTTTAAGTAGTGAATGCAATAAAAAACCAAGATTAAAGTTTAAATGGGAGCATAAATATGCACTTATTAGTATGTCACCACATGGAACAACACGATAATCATCATCAAGAAACTTTCTAACAAAAGTATAGTCCTTTTTTATCCTTGGTGCACATAAAGAAAGTTTCTCTCTGTGATTCTTCTTCAAACTATATAGAGTGCTTCTTAACATACATACATATCTTCCTTACTTCAACAAGAAAACCATAAGATTGTTTCGTGTAAATCTTTTCCTCCAAATTGACATAAAGGAATGTCTTCTTCACATCCAAATAAGGAGTGACGACTAAACTTAATATATTTTTTATGGATGACATTTTCTCTATAAATAAGAAATTCTTATTGAAATCAAGACATTTTTCTATGTCTAAATCCTTTTACCAATAATCTAGCTTTGTACCTTTAAGGTCTAGAATTACCCTTTTTCCTTATCTTGAAAATCCACTTGTTCTATAAAACCTTTATGCCTTAAGGGAAATTTATCAAATCATAAATTTGATTACAATGAAAGGATTTAATGTTATCTTGCATGGAATCCAACCACTGTTATTTTTCTTTATGTTCTAAAGCCTTTTCAAAACACCGGGTTTTCTACCATGAGCCAAGGTCACATACTCATAAGAAGAATACCCATGAAACATTTTCAAAGCTCATGAAACTTGTGGTGGGGACTTATGATAATCAATGTGCATCATCAAGATCATCACCATATACTATACCTTGTGTTCTTCTTAAGAATCATCAATTGAAACCTCCTCTAATTCATCTTCAACCTATTGATCATCAACACCACCATGTTGTTCATCATTTTAAGCATAGGTTTGAGCATTATCTAGATTATTATCCCTTTTAAGTGTAGTCTTCTCAAGCTTGTCAATATATTTAGTGGTTTTCTCTTTTATGAACTACACATCATAACTTCTAACAAGCTTCTTCTCAATAATAACCATTAAAATATTTCCTTTTCTTTGCATCTAAATTGGATCTTTCATCCTTTGTAACATAAAAAAATTTCTTACAACATATCATAACCAACGTTCTTCCCAAACCAAAAGCAATGCCTCTCCACAAAAAAGCTTAGACAACTTTGCTTCAAAAAGTACTACTAACTTGCTCCACTATCGTGAATTATGGATTGATGAATGTTCCTTTTAGGTACCTAGGTATATGTTGGGGGGTGGAGGGGAATTATAGAAGGAAACAATTTTGGGAACCGATAGTGAACAAAATAAAAAATAAATTAAATCGACGAAAAGGAAAAGTCTTGTCCTTTGCAGGGAGAGTATGCTTACTTAAATTATTTTTTACATATGTACCACTGTACTATATGTCATTATTTAAAATGTCGATCTCTATCAATGAGGAGGTAATGAAAATACAAAGAAAATTCATATGGGGTTGAGGGGCAAAAGGGAGGAATATAGCTTGGGTAAAGTGGACAACTATATGTAAATCAAAGAGGGAGTGAGGTCTAGGTATAAAAAACATAAAGTTGTTCAATGAAGCACTCTTGGCTAGGCGGAAATGGAGATTGGGTATAGAGGAAAAGGGGCTATGGAAAGATATGGAATCTAATTATGGGTCTTAGAGAAGCATGGATGATAAAAAGAGTGCTCAAAGAGAATATAAATGGTTGAAAGATTTAAGAAAGATTTGTGGTTCAGGTGAGGACATAACATGATTTGAAAATAATGTGTATTGGAAAATGGGATCTGGAAAGAATAATAAATGAATGTGGGAAGTGGGGACAATGATAAATGGGAATGAATATGGTCTAGAGAAGAGAATGATTTGAATAAGAGATACCTTAAATTGAAATGTTCTTGAAAGACATTCATAGGATAACTCTTGCTACTCTTGCTAGGGGGAAGAAAGGATTGTTTGATGTGGAATGATTGTCAAGATAAGGTTTATACAATTAAATCAACATATCAAAAGTTATAGGTTGCAATTGTTGCAGATCACCAACACTTCTTTGATTGCCTCTAGAGAGTAAAGGTTAACCCTTCTGTGAAGTTTTTTATGTGGCGGGTTATTCGAAATGGAATACCCACAAAGGTTAGTTTAAGACATAGAGGGGATTCTAAACAACGACAATTGTGTTATGTGCGGTGAGCATGAAGAGAGCATAAGTCATTTTTCTTACCTGTAGAGTTTCTGCCAAAGTATGGAATATGTGTAATAGATGGAGAGGGATTTTGGAATATTGGGAAGTAGAAATTTACTTAGTTTTGGGGGGGGGGGGGTTTACCATAGGGACGTTTTAAATTAGAAGGTGTACCAAGATGGGAGAGGAATAGGGCATTCATGAGTTAGAAAGAATAACTTGGTATTTGTAAAGGGGTCTATGATCTATCTCTTAGACTTTGTGGACTAGAGTGTTTTGTTTTTGTTGTAGGTGTAGTTTTTAGTTTCTACCAAGGAAGACTTACTTATGGAAACCTCTCATGGACGCAATATCATTCATGCCAGAGTCATTAAGAAAGTTGTTGTAGGTGTCTAAATAAGATAAAAAGTTCGAATTTGGATTCTCTACTAGATTCTTTTGTACTATTCCTCTATTGTAGCTTCATAATATACTAATTACCACTAATTTTGATGTTTTAAAATATATTAAAAAGATATTTAAAGTACCAATACAGTGTGTTTTATAATGGAGGACTTGTGTTCTGTTCTAATATCTTAATAAATCAATGTGTTTTATACTCCTCTTGTTAGGTTGTATGGTTATATAGTATAGCTTGTGGTAATTTTGTTATGCGGGAATACAATCTTCCTATGTTTTTTGCTTAAAGTGTACAAACTTTAAAGACCTAATATTTAAAAAATCTAATAAATATGTATATAAGGGTTACAGTAACCTAAATACTCTATTATATATTTATACATATTTTTCTGAAAAAAAAAATTATTTTCAACTAAAATCTTGTTATCCTTTCTACTAGATCATTCAATTTACTAGTTAGAAACGGTCTTTTCAAGTCTCCTACTATTGGAAATAGATATTGATGCATGCATAATACTTCCCATCATGATCAATAGAGATGCATTTGAGCTTCTTATTTAATTGTCTCAAAACCAAACATAAAATCTTTAAACTTTTGAAGTAATTTATACTCTTTCTACGGTGCATATACGAAATATCTTTTATACAAGTTGCTTGTCAATAAACCAATTTAATGGAACTTGCTTAGTAAATATATTAACCAATTTTCAGACTATCTTTCTTGAAGTTTGTGAAATTAATGCACACTCTTTTAACCTTTACCTTTATCCACTTAGATTAAGTAAGATAAAATGAGTTTGACAAATTTAAATTTTTAATCATATAATTGAGAGTCAAATTATGTATGATAGAATGAAATAAATAAAATATGTTAATACACATTTAATTCTACGCGTGAAATAGAATTTCGACTCTATGAAATAAAATTGATTTGTAGAATCAATAAAGAATAATTAATAAACATTTTGTAATTGTACGCATGAATAGCTAGAGTAGAATATAATTAATTAATTATGTCTTCATCAAATAAAAAAGAGTTGGACCTGTCCAATTAAAGAATAAATATCTTGCATGAAACAACTAGAGAACTGAAGTTTTTCTGGAATGAAGGCATTAAAATATTCCTTTAGCGTAGATTGAGTCAAAATCTTCGTTGCACTCCGTTATCTTAGTTTACAAACGATGTACACTTGATCAATAAATTAATAGCTAAATTTAAAGTTTTTGTTGGAATATTTAAAATAATTCTTATTTTAGTTAAATATTTTGTCATTGCTGTTGGTAACCGATGAAACTCTCATGTTTATCTTGTTCTTTATCACTTTTTATTAATTCACGTTTTTTTTCTTTTCAATGTTTTATAACTTGAAAATATAAAAACAAACGATAAAATATTTAAACGAAAATAAAATATATTTTCAATATTTAATAGTTTAATTAAAAATAATCAAATAATTAGGAATAAATTAAATGACGAAGGTTAGTATTGTTATCGTTGTTGACGTGAACGAAACTAAAAACATATGATATAGCAGAAACTAATAAATTTAAGGTTTGGATCCAGATTTGGTTCTAGAAGAAAACAGAAGCAGAATAATTAAACTTTTGTCATAAGACATTATAATCATATGTCAAAGTTTTCGTCTCTGCTGTGAACAGAAAAAAGAAAATTAATACTTTAAGAAGGAAACAGTCTCTTCATTCATAGTTCATAAAGGACTAATTCATTAGTATGAGAAAAATATAAATTGACAAATTTCAGCTTTATTTGTTTCTTGTGGGTACAAACCTTGACTTCATCACGTGGCACTTTGCACTCCACTGAAACATATTGTTCTTGTCAGATTTTGGCCCCATAGTTCAACGGTCTTTAAAAAATATATTTTTTAGTAGTGAGCGGCAACTTAAGTCAGGGAACATTTCTCAGTTTTATTTTGTACTATTATTTCTATTATTATTACTTTTTAACTATTATATATTATTATTGGTTAAACTAAAAGAATACAAATAAGGTATCAATGGGAACAGCGACAGCAAGGAGTTGTTTATCGATCGAAAGGATATAGAATTGACTAATGGGTAATAATATAAATTATTAAAAAATAAAAATGTTGCTAACGGAAACATTATAACCGTCGAAAGGAATTCAAATTTTTAACAAAATTATCTAATAATAATCATGCACCGATGATATGAAACAATCTTATATAGTCGTTCAATCACAAATAATTAAAAGTATGGCTTTTTCACATGATTATTATAACAGATAATATTTATACAAGATTTTTCCCACAATTTAATTTTTACAAATAGAAAGAAATTAAAATTGTTATGAATTTATGGTTATCCATTGAATTGATACAATTACTTATAATGATATGATTGATACACATATGATTCATTACTCTTTATGTAAATATTTTGTATTAGTTATTTGATTTATATCTTGTATGAGTTACCATGTTGTATCTACAAATAAGCTCTTCCTATCAATAATAAGATACACACAAAAGTTGCTCCAATTTCTCTCATTTTCTATTCTTCCTTTCCTTCTCTCCTTTATTATTTATTAGCTCTATTTTATAACACGTTATCAACATGATGCTTCAACCAACTGAGGACTAGTGGAAGCTTTTTCTCTTTAAGGACAATGTTCTACGCGTCTCAATCCAAGTTGTTTCTAATCCTTTATTCATTTACAATTTTTCCTATATTCTTATTCTTGTGATCTGAATTGTTTGACTTTATCAATTTTCATTTCCTTATTATTATTATTATTATTATTTTATTATTATGATGTTGATTATTATTATTTTATGTGCTAGTTTTAAACATGTGAAATGCTGCAAATTTTGAATTTGTGACCCTTGATATTACAAGGAAGAATTACTTGTATTGGATTTTAAATGTTGAAATATATTTAGATGCAATGGATCTTGGTGATACCATTAAAGAAATAAATAAAGCATCTGAGGACTAATTTTCTCCTGCAACAACAATATTGCAATATTATGAAAAAAAAAGATCTCACAAATATTATGAATTTATTTCATGTCTTTGTATGACTGAACAAAGTAATGAAGCTTTTGATGAAAAATCATGAGATCTGCCTAATCTGCTCCATTCCCAGAAGTGAATGCAGCAATAAATGTGAAAAAGGAAAAAGAAAAAAGTGAAAATATTAGCAAATAAGATGAAAGTATATATTATCATTACAATGATAAAGGCCATTTGAGTTGTACTTGTTGTATACCAAAACATCTTACAAATAATGAAAAGAACATAGAAACACGTTTTGCTTATGAAGATGGTGTTTCTGATTATGGCCATATGGATGCTACTCATCTTGATATTATTATTATTTTTGCTAAACCAAATGGAAGCATTGATCACCTCATTGATTATGAGAGTGTTAAAAAAGGATTTTCTTGTATTGATATTTATATTTATATGAAGAATGAATGTTGGCACTAACACCAACGATGGGGATATATGTCTTATTGATAGTGCAACAACTTATACAATTTTCAAGAGTAATAAACTTTTCTCTTGTTTGCTAATGCGAGAAGTCAATGTTAGTGTTATTTCTGGTATTACAAATATAATTGAAGGCTCTGGAAGAGCTATTGTACTTCTACCAAGAGGTACAAGATTGCATATTAAAAATGCATTTTATTCTCCTATGTCTAGTAGAAACTTATTAAGTTTCAAGGATATTTGTCTAATTGAGACAAACAATGAAAAAAAGATATGAAATATCTTTATATCTCTACGATTGAGTTGAGAAAAAAAATGTGTATTGGAGAAATTATCAAACTTCTCTCATGGTTTACACATGTATTAGTACAATTGAGATGCATGTCATGGTAAACCAGAAGTTTACGAATCAATATGAATGTCTTGTTTGGCATGATCAATTGGATGGTTTGTACTACACATATATCAGTACAATTAAAATGCATCTCATAATAAACTAGAAGTTTACAAATTAGAATGAATTCCTTGGTTGGCATGATCAGTTATTATGATGCGAAAAAAAGGGTTGAAAAACTCATGTGGATGCACATTTATGAGTCAAAAGACTTCTTCATACCAATGAGTTCTTATGTACTATACGTTCACAAAGGAAATTTGATAATAAGACCATCACAAGAAAAATTAGAAATGAGTCAATCTCATTTTCAAAACCAATGTAAGGTGATATTTGGGGTCCAAAACACCCACCATGTGGATCATTTCATGGTTTTGATTGATGCATCAACTAGATGGTCACATATTTGTTTATTATCAACTCGCAATCAAGGATTTGTAAAGTTATTAGTACAATTAAGAGCTCACTTCCCAGATTATCCGATTAAAAAAATTGTTTTAATAATATTGGTGAAATTACGTCTCATGCTTTTCATGAGTATTGTATATCAATTGGAATTGAAGTTGAGCATCCATTAGCACATGTTCATACTCAAATAGACTTGCAGAATCATTACTAGAACGTCTAAAATTGGTTGCAAGACCATTACTTATGAGAGCTAATCTTTTGATGGATACTTGGAGATATGCAATTTTGCATGTTGCATTATTGATTTGCATCAAGCCAACGAGTTATCACAAATACTCTATTATCACAAATACTATATTTCACATCAATTGGTCAATTTATAAATCTAAACTTGCTGCCATGCCAAGTACAATTCTGATTGAAGACATTTTAACCATAGGTGAAAGTATATCTTCAAAATCAATACCCTTCTTTTGATCAAAGCCCTTCACAACCAACCTTGCCTTACCTTGGTTGTGAGTTATTCTTTTATGATTTCAATTTGAACACCTATTTATTTTTCAGTGCTTTCTTACCTTGAGGCAGCTTCACTAACTCATAGGTATGGTTCTCATGCAAGGATTTCATCTCTTCTTGCATGGCTATGTATCACTTGTCTTTCTCCACTACAAGAATTATGCAAATTATCGATAGGTTTTTCCCGACGGATTACGATCCGTCGGTAATTTGTCATTACCGATGGCATTATCGACAGATGTCGTTGTGTACTTTACTGATCATGTTGACATGAGAAACCAAGGTGGTTTGCTTCTTGAAGATTTGATGAAGATTGAATGAAGCTCTTTTGATCTATCTTGAAGCCATAAACATTGGAATGAAGTCTACATTGATGAAGGAAAGGAGATTTGATGATATCCATGGTGATCAAGGCTGGAATGTGTGCTCTCCAT